>JGI24022J15233_10005258_pt1 | contig 13670 bp, 5 predicted proteins | sample Ectturendosymbi2_FD_15233 | JGI IMG/M metagenome (IMG submission 15233) | reverse complement strand
CATAACCTTCAAGACCGAGACGGAGATCTGGTTAAAACTTTGAGACGGAAAATTCATCAAAAACTCCGAGACGGAGACTCAAGACATGAAGTTAGAACCGAGACTCGAGACTTCAAAATATGTGCATTTTGCCGAATATAAAAAAAAAATTCATCATTACTGCTGACTTGATTTTTTTTTTATTTCTGGCAGTTTTCCGACGTGCTTTGGTCAGGCCCGTCGCCAGGATTTCGCAATAAGGGGGGCCAAAGACGACAAAGGGGTGGCACATTTTTAAATACAATATTAGATGTATGCAGCAACCGGGGGTGCCAAACATGAAATGGGGGTCACATATTTTAAATGGGGGGGACGTGTACCGCTAGCCTCCCCGCTGGCGATGACCATGGTTTTGGTTGTTTCTTACCTACAAATGCATTGGTTGTTTCTTACTTGCAAATGCAACAAACAAAAAATCGTTGAATTATATTAATTTGCTAAACCATTTCTTTGCAATATTCAAAGTTTTGAAACCTAAAACCTCCGAGACCGAGACAAGACCTGAAACCTTCGAGACCAAGACTCGCAAAAACGAGTCTCGAGATGAGCCTCAAAACTGAGACCAAGTCTCGAAACTCCATCACTGTCCATCACTGCAAAAGAGTGGTGGGATTTTCGATTCAAACAGAACTTAGATTTTGAAACTGTGAGTTTTAGGATTTAGATTGAATTTTGAAATAATAATATTGAATCGGATTGCATTTTGAAACACATCAATGCGTTCATCTCTGAATTTTTTGGAATTGAAGTAGGAAGTTGGTGTGCACAAAATAGAATCGTAAATGTTAAGGTTTGACCTATGAAGTGATTCTGCTGTTGATGGCTGGCTGCAATATTGTGTTTTTGCAGAAAATGGAGTGGTAATCATTTGCACAGTTGAGGACATTAGGCAGCAGGTTTGATATCAGGATATAAAAATTGTACTTGGAATTACAGCACATCTTCGAAATTTTTGTCACGTGACAAAGTTCGAATCAAATACGCTTGACTGGTTTCGACGAAAAGGAAGGAAGCCCCACGGCGCAGTTTTGCCATTTCAGTTCAGCTGATTTGCTACCAAATGAATCAGGTTTTTATCGTTGTTAGCTGTAAAATTTTCAACCTGGCAGTTAACCGATTTTCTTCTCTAGCAGGGTTTTGAAAACCGTTTGGAGGTTTAACAGGTGATAAATTCCTAGCAAAAATATAATGTTTCAGCAGTTTCTTTCTGGAGAAAAAGAGAAGGATAGCGTAGTAATGTAAGTACAACAACAAGTTACTTACAACCACCAGAGTGATTGACATTAAATCACTGAGAAGTATTCATTCAATCAATCCCGTTGTCTTCACAGAGGGGCATCGACTCGACAACCTTCCGGTTCCTTCAATGCCCTGGCGTCTTTGCACTGATTTGTGTTTTTTCTAGCTGAATATTAATATCGCCAAATAAAATCAACTCAAATCAACTCATAGCCAGTAGTGGGATGGCACCAGGATGCATCAGAGTCAAGAAAAGACTGACTTAGAAGATAACTGATAACCACAGGGAACAATTTAACTACTGCACAGCTAAGGAAGAAATAATCCACCAGATTAGATTGATACTGGTAAAAAAGTGGATCTAGTCTGATTTTTATCGGCCATAGACCAAAATGCCTTTGAAATGACTGAAAAAGTTACTTCATTGTGGTTAGAATGAGTATGACTGAAAATATAGGCTAAGTAACACTATTGTGGCAAGTTTTAAAAGTATATAATGAGACAAAAAATAACCGAAATGTTTCAGTGACCAAAATGTCTCACCATAAATGACAGAAATGTGTCAATGAAAAAAAAGCAGGATGTAGTGTAAAATTTCGCCCATCCCATCTTCCTGGGTGATGATGTCATCGATTGAAGATGGTGGTGAGAGAAGGTCGCACACCAAGTGACCAATTTATTTTGGTGATGATGACGTCACTAGCACATCGTCGCTAGCACAGCCTGTCATATTTGAAACCCTACATATATGTAACTTGTAAGGGCATTTATTTCACCTTGCTTATGTGACATACCAGTCATACTACAGTTAACATAGCCTAAGCATGAAATATTTTTTCAGGCAAGCAGAACCTCTTTCAAATGAATCATTAAATAATTATCTCCAAGATGTTTGTTTAATGGAAGTGGCTACAGAACTACCCATGGATCTTCTTCGGCAGTCACAAGAGTACATTAGAATCAAAATATGAGTTCGACTTGGGTTAAATTATTGGCAGTGGCTATACAGTAGATACGCCTGTGGATTTTGAAATTTGAAAACTTATTCATATGCCACCTGTGACGTAATAGTAATGCACGATGAGAGTGCAGTAGGCTTGGTAGAAACGAGTAGACGTAAAAGATAAGCCCTAACTGTAGGCATAGCCCTAACCCAGTTTTTTTTTTAAAGAAAATGTAAACATTAGGGACCTGGATTGGATCTGTAGGGACCCGATTTCTCTGATTCTAGAGACTGGATTTTTTTCTGATTATAGGGACCCGATGATAATTTTCTCTGATTCTAAGGACCCGAATTGGGTCCCTAAAATGCCTTAAAAAACCCTGCCCAAACCTAATCCTAACATGATTTACCTAATGCTAAACTAACCCCAAGCTGAGGCTAACCCCAACACTAACCTATCCTTAACCTAACCCTAAGGTAATGCTAACCTAACACTAACACGTAAAGGTAACAAGTAAGCCTGAAAAAAAGTAAAGAAAAAAAAGTAAAGTCAGCAAAGTGAGAGTCGAACCAAAAACCATTGGCATAGCAGCCATAACGCATAACCGCTACATTACGAGACCCACGCCATTTGAATGACAAACTGACCCTTTTAATTAAATATCGTCAGGCCAGGCGTATCTGTAGTCATTCCTAAATTACTTCATTTGTCTAAAAAAGTTAAACTACTATATGAATTATTAGGGCAACCAAAGGTGAATATGCCTTTTGTCAAAGTTAATGAGACTTGCACAAGAAATCAAATTTCATGCTGATGCCATGAGCTATTCCAAAAAAATTAGTTGGTCAAAACAAAGTCGAATTTTTTGTTAAGTTCAAATTTTCTTGAAACACAGTTTGTCTTGAGTCTTTTTATTGCTGTTAATTGGAAGTTTAGTTGCAATTTAAAAATATTATCTGTGTTCATCTGGGACTTCTAACATAACAATCATGATTATGTTATATATCATTATATTGTTTTTGCCACTGTTGGATGATTGAAGAATATTAACTACTAGGCTAGGTATGGTAGTAAAGCACAAAACATGGTCTTACAGTACTTGGTTTAGTAAATGCTCAATGCATTATGCATATAAAAACTTGGAAGGCAATAATGTGATGCATTCCTTGATGATTAAGTATAACAATGTAGAACCTTCTTAGTGACTTCAGGATATTTATTGACACAGATATTTTTCTTGTGCTTTCAAATTGATTTTCGCCAGTGGTTTACCTCTAGTATTGTTGGGTCCTTCACACGTTGATTTTTGTTTCATTTCAACAGAATACAATTGTTTTTAAACTTATTGTTGTAATTTCTAAATCTAATACATTGCTTTGTTTTCTGTGTTTCAGTTGCAAATGCAAGAAATCGATAGATCAAAATCAAGTCAAATTTTGTAAATTATGAAGTCAAAATTTTAAGTTTTTAGGTCAAGGAATTGGTTGTCCACTAATTATATGACTATTGTAGCATTTATGGGTTCATTCTGAATGTATGTACATAAAACCAACACCTATCCTTGTAAATAATATAAGTTTTCTTTTATCAAAGTGTCAATTTAGCCAGGCTAAATTATCTTGCTCTTGCTGATTATTCCTTATTCAGTGTGTGTTTTTCTACATTTGTTTCAATGTCAACATTTGCTAGCAAGCTTCATACTGGCTAAGTTTTATACCTGCATCAAATACTTGAAACCAGTACACCTGTACAAATATATTGTGATGGATTCACTTGTGTACATCACATACAGTTGAATTTACAATTATAAAGGAGAAAACCTAGCTTCTAAACCATGTTTCATTGCACATTATGTAGTGCAAAGAATTCCAAGTTGAATCGCGAAAGTATATAATCATTGATTATGGTTACATTGGTAATGTAATCGATTACATGTAATTTTTGGTCAGTTTAATCGATTACTGTTGACAGTTGCTATTGCCCCATGTCTGTTTCCCACCACTTGTTGTAAAGACAACGGGATTGGTTGAAGACCTCTCAATGTCAACCACTCTTTAATTGTACATTCTCCTCTTCTTTTTTCATGTTGTTGGTAGATCTGTGCAAGGAACTTATCAGAATAAGACTGTAAGGTAGGATGGGTGATCCTCATGTTAAAGAACGTTTTTTCATAGTGTTCCAATCCTCTCACAGAAATATCCAATCTTGCGTTGTTAGCAAAGTCGACCTTTATCTCAAAATTGTTTTTGTTGATTGGAAAAAGTGTGGGTTCTGTCTGAACATCTCTACAGACCTTTCTCATTATCTGTGCCCCAGAGTCTCTCACTGAGTTGTGCCTCATTGAAGTGTAACTGCTTGGTTTACATATAAGGCTGTGATCCACAGAGTTTGTCTCTCCACAAGCACTGTGGGTGGGTATGCTTTTCCTTCCATCCATATCTCATGCAGACGGCATCCATGAATTCTTGTTTGTTTAGTGCATACCCAGTGTCTTTAACTGTCAAGGCTGACAGCCAAGAAGATGCCCCTTTTTCCATTGCTCCTTTTATAAGTCATTGTGGCTCAGGGGTCAGTTCCTCTATACAGTAGTTCATTACAGCTATTTCAGCATTTTGTGTGTTTCTCTTGTCATATTGTGCTTTTCGTGTTTCTGGTATAATGCTGGTCTGAGGGGTTGTAATCAGAGATCGGCCGATATGTTTTTTTGGGGGCCGATACCGATATATCAGCCATTCATGGGCCGATATTTCCAAAATCTTTAAATCTTGTGTTCTGCTTCATTGTCAAAATTATAATGTATTCTATGCCTTACCTTTTTTGCAAAAACTTAAAATATCAGGATTCATGAGCTGAAATTTTTCAAATTGCAGCAATTTCAATATTTTACAATGATTTGTAATTAATCTGATTAACTTGTTAGCAAAGTATACACTATATGCAGTTAGCAAAGTATACACTGTATGCAGTTAGCAAAGTATACACTGTATGCAATGAATGAACACAGTGCCATGAATAAAAAAAGAATGTTAAAAATAACAAAACAATAAGGATAGAACACAATGAAAGAGAACTGCTTACAGTGCCTGCAACAAAAAAAGAAAAAAAACATGCTTGAAGGTTGAAAGATGGTGAACAATGAAAAGGCTGAAGTACTAAACAGAGCATCAAGTTAAGGAGGTTGATATTAGTACAATACTGTATTAATTTAACCATACCCCAAAATAAAAATTTTTCCAAAACAGCAGTAGCTTTTTTGGTCTATGATAGTATGCTTGTTAACAGTCACTGTACTACATTATAACTCTTGTGAAATTGTGTTTCACAAACCAGACTCTTCTGCAACTCAGTGGGTTTTCAATTTGAAAAGTCAATCCAAGTCTTAAAGAATGAAGTTGGGAATTTTGATGTAATGTAACATATAATAACTGCATGTCCATAAAAAAGCAAACTAGTTGCATTAGTTACTGCAATTGAAGTACTGGCATTGATATGTGAAATGAAACACCTCAACTGATTTGTCAACACTCAATAGTTCCATCTCAACAGTTTAAGATTGTCATATACGAAGCAAAGTTTTTCTGCATTTTCACCAAGTAGCCTGCAGTAAGTTAGCTGGTCATCTACAATCTAGCCTAAACAAAATTATTTGTATTAAGCAGCAATAGGCTATAACTGATTACCACCCATCCGCCAGAAGTAAATTCCATAAGAACAAAGTCACCACGACAATAGCTAGCATGCACATGTGTGAATTACGCATCTGATGATTGTGTAATAATGCTGCAGCAGTTCTTATCCAATTACAAATACTGTGCTTCTACTGTAGCTTGCGTAAGTTGCGTTGTCGCAAACACTGCTTTTGCTGGTCGTGTTTAACAAACGGACAACAGCAGTTGTGATGCAACAATGAATACTGACTACCGTGCCGCTATTGGACTAAATGCCAGATCACCACTTCAACATATTTGTAAAAGGCTGGAGTAGCGTTTCCATAATTTGTGTGCCATATCGACAAACCAGCACGTTGCCACTTGCAACAGCTTGAATTGTGAGATCACAATTATCATTAACATGCCTTGTAGAAAATGTCTATTAACTTAACCCACAAACGGAACATTTTAGCTTGCGTACAATATAAATCAGCATGCTTATAGCCTAATGCATCAAGTTAACAAAAGTAGAATCCTTAAAAATTATGATGTTACGTGCAATTGCTTCACAGTGACAGTTGGCATCACTAGTGAGTAGCGATTGCATTTGTAGTAGTGATACTCATAACGCCACAAATGTTGCATGACATAATGCAATTCATTTTTCATGGAAGCATTTTTTAATTCATCTACACTAAACTAGACATCGATTGGACTTCTGCACCTTAAGTTGCAGTCACACTTTTCGTGCTGTGAAATTTCTCTAGAATTACAACGGGAGTTTATTCGTACATAACACCTGCACATGGTAGCATGATCTAGACAGCTTCAAGCATTGCAAAACTTCCCGATGATGCTTTTGTTGTGGCTGCGACAGCCGATGCATGCTCCATGATTAATCTTGTCCGCTTGTTTATGAAAACGCACCTGCTAGCATTGCTGCAAGATAACTGTTTCTTGCACAAGTTTTCTGGATGCGTGAGGAATATGACGGCGTTTTGTCAACACCTACTGCAGCCGATACCAATAATCGGTAAAACCTAAATATCGACTGATATATCAGCCAGGCCCACATATCGGTTGATCTCTAGTTGTAATCAAGATTGAGTTGGTCTGTTAGTTTAGCAGTGATCAGAAAGGAGTTCTCACATTCTGTCCTTGGCAGTTTCCTGAGGATTTGTCAGACCTAATCCACCATGCCTGAAAGAAAGAACTAATATTTGTCTTTCCGCATCACTTACCTTGCGTCTTACCAGAGCAGGATTAAACTGATCTCAGATGGCATTTTGCGGTGATTTAAATAAAAATCATTTGTGTCAGGTACTGTTCTTTGGAAATGAGTCCACCTGGATCTGGAGGATAATCCTTTGGTGAACGCTGAGTAGGCTGCTTGAGGATCATCTTGTGCATAATTTAAAAGCATCTGAATGTCTTTTATCCAATCCTCAACCTTGTTTTTAGTGTACTGTTCCCTGAATAATTCTGTCCCAATTATTGCTCCAAGGTGGCGTTCACTTTGGCCTGTGATTTTGATTTTAGGGTCTTGGAAAAGTTTTTGTGCGGATTTCTTTAGACTACTGTCTTCATTACTCTTTGCCTCATAACTAATATTGTTGCTTCTCTCGCCTATGTGGATGCTTTGCCTGCTCATCTGCACATACCTCAACTCTTCACCCATTGCTTCTCCACCATCTATGTTGCATTAATGTTTGTTATGCATATATATACAGTGTTTTTTAAAGTGTTTTAGGGACACGATTCAGATCCCTTGAATTGAAAATCGGGTCCCTACAATCAGAGAAATTGGGTCCCTACAGGGCCATACCAGGTATCTAACATTTTTCTTTAAAAAACCCTGATATATATATATTTGATTTACCATTTGCGCTTCTGTGCTGTTATATTACCATTTTCCTGCACTTGTTTTCTTAACTGTGTTCATTTTGCATATGTTGCTTCTTTTGGGAGATAAAACTTTTGTACCTTCTTGTTATTCATCAAAAATACCTCATCTTCATAACGCTTTTATAACCAGAAGATGGCACTGATATGTGTATATTTTTACTTGAGCAGACTGTATCATATTATGTAAACAAGGATACACCAGTGTTTGCAGCTTTCTTGGATGTTTCTTAAGACAACTATGTCCGACCCAAATGGCTTACTGAGCCAAAAGTCATGTCACTATCTCAACCAGGGCTGCATAATGAATGACATACTAACATTGAATGACTAACTTTATTCTTTGCAAACTAAATTAAGCTTAAACTAATACTGCATACTGAAAGTGTTTGAATCCAAACTGCAGTGGCAACAGATGTGATAAAAATGGCACTGAGGACCACCTGCATCAAAAATGTCAAATTGAAGATTATCAAAATAAGGACAGGTTATCAGAATGTATGCTTTTACTATAGCGAAAACCTAAACTGGGCCGCATGCGGGCCACTGGTTGGACATAGCTGTTCTAAGGCAGTTGACAGAACTAACCATAACCTGCTGTTTGTTAAACAAGTGAAGCGCAATGTACCCATGGTCATAGTAAGACTGCTGACAAGTTGGCATAGACAACAAACCATGCAAGTAAAGTGGGGCACTAGCTTTTCATCTCCCTTTGCTGTAACCAATGGGGTAAGGCAAGGTGGCTTCTGAGACCATATTTATTCACTGTTTACCTTGATGAACTCTCAGTCCAGCTGGGCTCAACAGGAGTAGCTAAACCAGGATTTATCAACTGGGGCCCTCGACCCCCCTTGGGGGCCATGAGCAGAGGCCTTTACTAAATAGCTCTGCTGTGATATTGCAAAACCCTGTTGATGAGCAGGGGCCACAAGTGTTGAGAGTCGTTTGGAGGGGCCACAAACGATGAAAGGTTGAGAACCACTGGGCTAAAACCAAAGTAGTACTGTCTTAAGTTTCAACAGGCATGTTTGCGAGATTGAGAATTTAAAAGTTGGCTTGGTGCTTACTGTATCCTCTTGCTGATTCAGGAAAAGCGTATTACAAAGGTTACAATGATATAATCATAGCACAACAATGTGAATTTAGAAGACATCTTCCTGGAAGCAGAAACACTTAGTTAAGGCTAAAGTACTTATTGTGGGTTTCCAAATGCAAATAACACAAAGTTATGAGTTACAAAGAACTAGACATAGAAAGTTAGGGCTGAAACTATATATGCACAGTTTATCACTGAGCTGAACATTGTTCTTTAAGCACATGCCACCATTTGAAAGAGATGATCAAAAACTGTCTGTCATACAAAAAAGGAGGTGAGCTGCAGTTGTGTTGATCAGAATGTCGACAAAAACAAAAGGTAGTGTCTAAATGACTGTTTCCGGTTTTCAGTTTTGAAGGACTAAAACTGTATCCGGTTTTGTGCCAGATACAAAACTGAGTTGGAGGCATTTGGTTCACATCACTGTCAACGTGGTCACGTGGGCAGTGACTAGTGTTGCTGTGCAAGAGGACTAGTCAGCGGTGTTGGTACCACCAACTAGGGATGTACTACCAGGGAAGGGATCGGCCACCAGCATATGGACTGACTTGAAGTGTGACTGTTTGTATTGTACCACCAGCATAGGGATTGCTTTAGATCGGCATTTTGTTCCACCAAGGTAGGGGTTGACTTGAATAGTGGCAGTTTGTACTACCAGCTTGATGTATTCTAATGAATCAGTTTCTGAAACATGTGTCTTTCATGGAGAATGGCAACTTGTTTTGTTTTTCAATGTTCAGTATTTTAAAAAAGTCATTGTTAGTTGAACATAACACTAGGCTTGATAAACTTGTGAATAGCCAGACCAGCACCTAAGGTTTGTTTGTATCATTCTCTGCATCTGTTCATAAGAATCTAGTTTTCTTCATATAATATGCATTTCTGTGTGAATCAAGGTCATATTGCAGATGTATGGTTCTCCTGTTGCTTGTTTCAGATGCTTGTGTTTGTGCATGTGTCTGCATAGGCCAGGCTAATAGTGGAATTTTAATGGTAAACAAAAACTTCTTCAAACGAAATGCCTTGAAGCTTTCAAAGATGATTTTAGCAATCTCAATCACAAAATTTTTATTGAAGTTCCAATGTTCTAAATTTTTGATTGAAGTGCTGCTTCATAATAAATATTTTGTTTTACAAGATGCTTGTGGCAAAACACAAGTAGGGTACTACCATGATAGAACTCAAATTATCAGAAACAGCTGACACCCCTTTGCACAGGGAGAGTTAGGCAATTGAATTATTTCTAATCTCTTAAAGGCAGGGGTCTCTAAACTGGGACAAAATCCGGCCTGCAAAGTTATATTGACATTATCAAACATATCCTGAAACAAAACAGTACACAAAATGTCTGACCTTTGAACTGTTGTGTAATATCTTATGTGACCCTCTAAAAAAAGTTTGGAGACCCTGTCCTAAAGCAACAACATTAGCAATAAAATTAACAAGTCTGGCATTTTTTTCTTTCCTTTATCACTAGACACTAAAAGAAATTATGTCAGGCTTACATATTTTGTATATGTGTTTTTCAGCTTTTATAGGTGTGGATTAAAAAACAAGTTGTTTGATTAAGGTTGAAAACAAATCCATTATGTCTATGGTAAGCATTTGCACTTGGTAAACTTCTTGCAAGTAAAACATTTTCATTGTAGTTTATTTTTGCTGAATGCTGTCGCATAAATTTCAGATGATGTTTTTAATGCTCTGGAGTAGCATTTTTTATATTTCTATAAATGTTTGAACTTGCTCGTGTTATTGTCTTTAGCATGGAAACCAAGAAAATCTATCACCTCATATTGTGCGGCAAGTTTATAAGGAGTTTACTGCTCTTAAAACTGATCCAGTTGAAGGAATTCAGTTAACGATGAATGAAGATGATGTATCAGAAATTCATGCCACTTTGGAAGGCCCCCGTAAGTGGTTCTGTAGCTGCAGTTGCATGATGTGGATGGTTTTTGTTATTGATTTGTTATTTGTAAAAAACATGAGACCCTAAATAGAGATCTCAAAATTAATTCCAGTGTCTCATATGCAAAAATGTATTAGGTTAAGTTGTTGGTGGCCACACGCATGATCAAGTGATCCTCTTTTTTGTTCTATTCGTCTGTTTGATTCATAAGTACCATCATTGGAAGATGAATGATTGTCACAAAAGCGTTTCAGTTCTATGCATGCACAGTTACCGGCAGGTATCTATAGTATGCAAGCTGTTTTCCTATTTAATATGTTCTGAAGCTAAATATTACAAAGATAAGTCAGCTGCATGCATATGATAATGTGAGAGGTTATAAGCTGGTTGATTTCACCTAGCAAGTCAAATCCAACTTGCCATTGCCAACCCCTGCTCTAAACTGAAGTTTAGATCAACGTGGAAAAACAGGCCAAAGCTGTGGGTTCTGTCAGAGGCTTTTACATTGAGTATTCTACAATAGAAAATGAAATACATGTTTCTTGTGAGTGTGGTAATAGAAATTCATCCGACCAGAATATTGACGAGGAAAAGGAAGCATTGAGCTTATAATTTGTGGTAGATACTGGTACCATTTTGAACTGGCAGTGTAAACTACAGTATGTACTAAAAATTGTGGGAATAAAAAAATCTGCTGTTAAACTGCTGAGAGGCTGTGTATACATGAAAAAATTGAAAAAAACATATCCAACATTAGTTGAACATAAAGTTAATTGCCGCGTTGCACAACAAATGAGTTAATATTTTTATTAAACTTAAAATTTAAGTTCTAAGCTCATTTGCTGGTTTGGACAGTCGTTGTTGCTGGCCTGATTAGAGCCAAGCCATGGAAAGAAAACGTGCTCGTTAGTATGAGCTGGGGTTTTGAGGTCGGTTTTGTATTGTCATGTTAAAACAACAATGATTGCTGTGTTGTTTGGTGTCAGCTCAGCTTCCTATCATCTAATGCTGTCATTAGACAAAGCAGCTGTTTTGTTTTGTGTTCTTTCTACTCTGAATTTGAGATCTTATGCATCGATGAGTAAATTGGTCTTGTGGCACTTGGTGTTGAACTCTTGTAATTATAGGCAAGAAGGCAAATGAAACAGTTGCTTCATATACTGGATGAACTATGTTGCCACACTGGAATTGTTCAAGAGTTACGTATGGTCACCAGCAATGGATAGTTGCCATGCTACCTAATCACATCAAAGAATTTTCACATCAAAGAAACGCTAGATGCTTTTCAAAATTTTAACCTTTTAATCTTTGTTTTTACATCGGTACATACTATCTGTTTGCTTAGAGGGTACTCCGTTTGCTGGCGGAGTGTTTAAGATGAAGATCTGCCTCACCAAAGAGTTTCCATCATCTCCACCAAAAGGATACTTCCTAACAAAGATCTTCCATCCAAACGTGAGTAGCTCGGGAGAAATATGCGTGAACACATTAAAGCAAGACTGGAACTCAAAGATGGGAATTCGAAACGTACTGCTGGTAAGTTACCGAACTGCTTGTCTGGCCAAGCGTTTGCTTTTGCTTGCTTCCCATCGATATAATTTACAGTAAAATGATTAATTTGTTTTCTGCGAGACAGATTATTTGGTAACAAGGAAAAAATTTGTGATTGAAGCTTTTGGCTCATTTTTAGGTCGAGTTTTGTTGGCAACTAAGGCTTATAACACTTAGCTTTCTGGAGGAGTCGTTTTGTTCATACACAATTACACACAAAGCTTACCGTGCGTTTGCGTCCACTGGATACAATCAAGCTCATGCAAATAAACAACCACTGAAGTGTATGTTGCTGGTTTTTTTTCGGTCATAGACCGAAAAGATTTTAAAATGACCGAAAAAAATTAAATCATTTCGGTCAGAATGTCTGAAAATATAGGCTAAAAAACGCTGATACGGCGAGTTTTAATACAACTGTGAGACAAATGACCGAAATGTCTCAGCGAAAAAAAGCAGGCATGTTGTCATGTATGACATGAAAATATAGTGATTTTAACACAAAAAAGGCACACTCTAACACGAATGTCAAGAAAAATGGTTTTTATCATTTGTTGCTCCATCACTCAAACAAGTGAAATGCTAAACTGGGGCTTCTTCAAACTCAATTTTCTGTTACTTAGTTTCTAACTTTCTACCCTATGTTTTGTTTCATTCCACAGTTCATACTGCGGTAGGCTGCGTTCAAAAGAAATATTAAAAGTGCTTTTTAAAATTGTGTTTCTGAAACACAGTAACTGTCTCGTGACTGATCAAAACAGTGATGAAATATCAGTAGTGAATAACCCATGTGGTTAGTCTCAGTTTGAAAGAGCATGGTACTCGATATGAATTTCCTAGCATCGGGACCCTCAACATTATTGTGTTTTTTTGCTGGCTACTTAAAGGATTGCTTTGGTAGGTGGAAAGACGCCCAATTTCTCTGTGACAAATAGCAAAAGTTTCCTGTGACAGGTGGCAAAAATTTCATGTGACAGGTGTCAAACTTTTCCTGTGGCAGGTGGCAAAAGTTTCCTGTCACATCTGGCAAAACGGATTTTTCCTGCTGTTTCGTTTACGGAGGTTGTGTTGGTGCAAAAACACAAAAATCGAACGAAATAAATTAATTGTGAAGCAGGTCGTAGCGTTTCTGCGAAATGTGCCAAAGCAATATAATAAGTCTACTATTATCATAAAGCTTTGGCTCCCTGACTTGGCCAGAGCGAAACAAAATATTGCGAAAGCTTTCCCCTGAAGATCAGATGTAAGTCATTAGTTACCGAAAATAAGCTTTTTTTTGTCACCAGCAGCAAAACACTGAAAGCAACTACTGTTAAACCTCGCAGACCATCAAATGCCTCCTCATC
>JGI24022J15233_10005257_pt1 | contig 13670 bp, 11 predicted proteins | sample Ectturendosymbi2_FD_15233 | JGI IMG/M metagenome (IMG submission 15233) | reverse complement strand
CCCCCAGTTCCCGGCACCGTCACCCTGCCGGCCAGGCCAAGCTCGACGAAGCTGTTCCGCAGGGATCCGCGCGTCGTCGGAGGTTGTCATTTTGCTGTCTTTGCTTTTGGTGGAAAGAAAACATCTCCGCCGTGTTTTTGTTCAAACTCTGTACCATTATTCCCGCTCGTGCGTACCAAGCTGAATGATATCTCGCCGCATATGTCCCTTCACACACAATAAAAAGAGTGAAAAACGTTTTGTGCGTCTGTCTTCCAGGAGGTAGCTCCCGTTGGTGCTGAATCGTTTGTTGCTATCTGTGTTACGTGGGGGTGGGGAGGGAAGTGCGTTTTATGTCACACTAACGCCTGCCCGTCATCGGGAACACTACCTGCAATGAATGCAGTGGTTTCTTTCAGCAACTTCTATTAACTATTGCGAAAGGACTTGTTGTGAATGCTTCGCTGTCATTGCTGCAACGTAGCCGATACTTTTGAGCGAGTTTTTCTCATTATTGCCGTCCGTTGAAGACTGATCTTTCGCTTTCCCCCCCACCATAACAAAGACTCGCACCACGCCTTACGTAAATGCCCGGTTCGGCTTTATTCTGGTTATTAACTGTTTTGCAAACTCTATCGACTGTGACGAAATGACGTAAGCTTTTGCTCGCCTTCCGTTACGTTTCACACAAGTGAACCTCGGCCCCCTGCATACCAAGAACCTTTCAACACGTCACGTATTGTTCACTCACAATCGAGCGAAACTTTCAAAGCAAACTACAATGTCAACAATCAAGCAACTCATCGCCTACGTCATCCGCACCTTTTCGCATTCCACTGTTGCTTTGCGCAAGAATCATGATCCCGATACTTTTCCAGACACACTGACAGCACGGAGTGCCGACAGGAAGACGCCCCCTCAACCTCCCTCTCCCACTCCAATCAAAAGCTACATCTGGCACGTGATCACGCTGACACGACGGAGGGCGCTGTACACACGTTTCAAGGTAAATGGGGGACGCAATTGTGACCCTGATATTTTCAGTCTCCTTCGATATAATTTGGTAGTTTGAGAACGTTTGCCTGGTTAGCAGTGGTTAAAGTGGTTGAAACAGTGTTTTCAAGCTCTTTTCAGCAGCGGAACCTTCCGCTAATGTTTGCGTTGCTCATGGAACCCTATGACATAGTTTCGTAACACAAAGGGAGCAATCAGTCAGACCAATTGACAAATAGTTTTCAAGGCAATTCATAGTGTCAAGGATACCGTCAAATAGCAGTATTGTTGAAACCGTCCCAGGCATTGTCGCTTTTCATTTATTCCTGATGATGGTTTACGCATCAGCCGAAACGTCGAATGAAATAACGTTTTCGATTATTGTGGCTGTTTTGTTTGCAATAAGAATCGTTCCAGGCAATTTCAGTCTGTTTTGGCGGAACCCCTGGCAGCCACTCCCAGAACCCTGTGGTTCAGCGGCAACCCCCGTTTGAAAAACACTGGGTTAACGCATAGATCTGTTGAAGCGTTGCGTAAGGCGATGTTGCTGAAGGCAATTGCCGCAGTTTGAACACGTATTTGTATGAAATGGATGCCCTTTGCCACGCGAACCTCTTGTCTGTGATATTTAACGGTAAAGTTGCCTTTGCTTGCCAGAAGAGCTTGTGTGTGGCAACAGCTTTTTGGCAGTGAACGTTTACACGATTCAACTATTTTGGGTTCGGATCCTGTGCTGTGATGTCACACAGGATGTTCTGTTTCTTGCTACAACACGTGCCTTCTGGCGTTTCGAATTCGCTGTGGCTATGATACAGGTACGTTCTTTCCGAAAAACAGATGCGTTTCATGCTCAACATTTCACAGCCCATTGGCCGGAACACCCCCTCCCTTCCTCCATCGCAACTAAAAACACTCCCTCCTAACCATTATGTGTTCTCTTCCACAGATGAGCTTGGCAACTGGTTGACCTACACCTTCAGCCGAGAAGGGCCAGGAGTGGCCAGGGAGCTGTCTGAGAACCGGGACCAGATTCCGGAGGTAGGGGTTCGAAGCCGGACCTCCTCCAGCAGGTAACGCTCTGGTTATACTTCATATTTGTATTGTTAAATCGTGGCTTTGAGTGTTTCGTAAACTTCTTGTCAAGATTTTTTCTCCGTCGTTTCTTAATGTTTTTCAATTCTTTTACATTTCCTTTCAATTCTTTTATTTAGGGCTGTTTTTTTTTCGGTCTTATACTAAATTTTTTGGAAATGACCGAAAAAAAACTGAGTCGATTCGCGATTCGGTCATAATGTCTGAAAAAATAGACTATTGAATACGACTACGTCAAACTTAAACGGACAAATGAGCGAAATGTCTCAGCGATGAACACAGATTTAGTAGAAGTCACTCCAGCTTTATGTGTTTTCACATGACATTCTGAAACGAAATTCGAATGCATACCAAGTGGCTCAGTTCACGTTGTGCTGAACTTACAATCAGCCTGCCACAGCTTTGCGAGATTACCTTGTTGGTTGTCGCAGTCGCTATGGTTCATCCAGCCCTGACGTTGTTCTTAGGCCTGAGAGGGAGGGACTTGGAAAGGGATCCTCCTCAAACAGTGACGGTGTTTTTGATAGAAGAGGCAAAGGACTACGCAATTACGGCCGCGTTAGGCCACGACCCCTGCATATGGCCAGTCCCCAGGGTCGTCCCCTTGCACTGGAACACCAATGGCCGCAAGTACCATTTTTCGAGACCACTAACTGTCCCGACCGGGAATCGAACCAGGTCTTTTTAACTCATGAATGCTCAACCACTGTGTGAGCTCGATAAGTTCTTATACGTTTGGTGCCGATGGCCGGTGCAGTTTTACGGAAGAGCGAAACTCATTTTGAAAATAACCGCCACAGCGGAATTCGCACGCATTGCACTCAGCTGTTGCGCTAGAACAGCTTTTCTTAAACATTTGTGTGTCACGGACCCTGGGCACATCCTAATAAAGCTTACGGACCCTTCAAGAAATGTTGCAATTAATGATTGAATTAAGGTGTTAATCATTGTGGTGGTGATGGAAATGTCTGCAAGGCCTGTTAACTCTTCCAAATGTTAGAGCGACGCTTGTTAACCCTTTAAATCACACTCATGGACGTCAGGTCGAGAACCTCGAGGTTGAAAGATTTCGCAGTTGACCCCCGTTGTGTTTCAGAGCTCCGGGGGACAGTTCGTCAAGCGCATCGAACCGTGAACCGCGCAGTACGTCAGAACTCGGTGACGTCAATGGTTTTGCGTGGGAGTTCGGACAGGACCTGCACAGCGTCAGAGATCGCCTTTCCTCGCGTAGAAGTGGGAGGAGACCGCAAGAGTAAGTAGATCATCTATTTCATTTGCAAATGATAAGTGTGTGATGCGAAAATAGCGAACGATCCACAATCTGGATTCAAAGTTGAAGCTACGCCGTAAGCTTCGGCTTGTAAATTGTTGAGCTGCATGGAAAATGATTGTTATGTTTCTCGTTTTTTTTTCGTTTGTTTACGTTATTTCAATGGTCTGTGTGGTAGCACTTCAATAGCAGAATTCTTGCTAAATATGTGCATTATTCATTTGTGGTAGTGGACTTGGTTTGTTGTTGCCAGGAAACAACTTCATTTGCAAATAGTATTTGCAAAAAACTGTTTTGATGTTTTTACCTGTACTTCTTTTCTTTGCCGCCATGCATTTCAGTTGTTTTATTTATTTGTGAAAAATCGATGCATCTTCGGTTGCCAGGCAACAGTCCTTTTTCGATGCACTGCGACGATCCATTGACACGGGCCACCGCATGGGCCCACCGTACATTGACACGGGACACCGCATGGGCCCGCCATCAATTGACACATCGCCCTTGTCGATCTTGTCCCAGGTAATTTCCCTGAAGTGATACAGTGATTCAGGTTTTTTTATGGCTAAGAGTTTAATTTTGATCGACCTATTTCGCAGAGTCAATTTTTTATCAGATAGGGCTTACTTTACTTACATGGTGAAATTTTAATTCACTTATACTGCAGAATTTTAGTTTACTTGTGTTGGCCACAACCTCATGGACTTAGAATCCTAAAAACATTACAGTTGCTAAAATTGCATCAAATTATTGTTGTTCGTTCATTCATGCGTTTGGTTGAGAGAGGATACGAAGTGAACACTGAGAAATGTTCAAATCTTTGAGAATATTTGCAAGCATTAAAAGCAAGACTTCCACTCGGTAAGCCGCCGGGGTAAGTTTGGGCAAATGCCCTTTTAGATGAAGCACTTCCACCACATTATTGCCATTGTTGAAAAAAATACTGACCGGCATTATCGTGGTGTTCGCTGTGTATTCTTTGTCATTGTTTGGTCATAATGATCACTATCCTCATCTGCATTGTTCCAGTTCGACCTTCCGGTGAGGACAACCACCCCTCGAGCGAAGTTCTTCTACAAGGTCAAGATCCTCCCAAACAAGACAATCACTATCCAATACGATCGACTCGCACTGATGGACCTGCTCGACAGGTTGCTTTGTCTGACTGCTCGAGTCGTTGTGAAAACTTTTATGTGGTTTGCGTAAAAAAATGTAAGAGCTGAACAAATGGCTGCAATGACGACTGGATTGTGCGTAGGTTTAATGCCTAACATATGACATACGTGTCATTAAGCTGGTGGTTGTGCATGAGGGCAGTCATGTTGTTGCTTACAACGCAATAAGTCTTGACTCACCAGTCCAGTGGTTCCCAACCTGTGGTACGCGAAGGTCTTCCATTTTTTCCACAAAAACCTGGACTCACAGCTTTTTAATTTACGTATCTGGCTTAGTTTCTAAATAAATATTCCTGTAGCTGCTATTCCTATTGTTTCCTAACATTATGAGTTTTGCTGCACTGTCAGCAAATTTACGCCACGCATCGACCAATTGGTGGAAGGTAAACAAACAAAAATATCGTATTAAATTCAGTTATGGTCTTTTATTGTTATCTTAATATATATTACTCTTCTGAATAAACAAAGATTCGATCAAAATAGTTGTTATGGAAGAAGTTGTACGTGTTGACAATACATGGTGTCCGAGTGGTACGGGATCGTAAAAAGGTTGGGAAGCCCTGGAATAGTCGGTGGGGGGTGCGTAAAAAACAGATGATCATCATCATGATCACCATTATTGTTCATATTTTAACAGTTGCATGTGTCCCGCCCAAACAGACTGCGTTACCCCCACACAACGAAAGTATCCTTTGTCACATCTGTTTTTTTTTAATCTCCAGAAACGTGTTTCCAATGGAAGCTGTCATATCCATCATCCTGGTGGCCCTGGTGGGATTCCTGGGCGTGCAGGTCTTGCCCAAAGCTTGCTCCACGACCTGTGGACCTTCTGGTTCTGTTTCGTCATTGCGACGTCACAATTCAGCCTGATACGTAGCGTTCAACCCGATTCCGCGTCACCGGTTCACGTAAGTGAAGGAAGTAACGTCGTGAAACGTCACTCGGTTAATGTTTCCCTGCTTCACTGTCACGTTACGGTGATGACGGTGATGTAGGAACGCTTGGCTTTAATTGTGACGTGTCATAGATTAAGTTTCGCTTGTAACAGTGTATTTGTTACGATAGCTGCGTCCCCAACTTGCTTTGTGTCAGTCACATATTCCTCACTCGATCANTTTCTTGTAGCCATCTGTGCGCAAAGGCTTGTTTTAATCATTCACAGACGTTGCCGTGGCGACCATTATTACTGCGTCAATGGCGTTGTTTGTATATTTTTGCTACTGATGACGAACTGCGATTAGTACTGCTTTATCAGTTTGCCGTTTGTGGTGTCAGCTAAAGTGAAGCTTGCGTAGAGTGCTGCAAAGGTAGTGCACGGTACAGCGGTTAACTGGAAAGCGTCAGTGTTCGTTGAGCTTCGATATCTGATGAATACGAGAAGGTATTTGCAATGTACATGTTTTCAGGGCCACAACCGAGTGATCGCATACAGCCGTCCATTCTACTTTGCCCTGTGCACTTCTCTTCTGCTCCTATTCAACTTTCTCGCCGATGCAAGCAACGCCAACCTACCCGGCATACCAATATACGGCGTAACGTTTTTTGACAACGCCGGTTGCGCAGCAGGTCGTGACGTCATGCTTGGTGAGTGGGCGTGGTTTAATTCGTTGAATGTTTGTTTACGTTTGAAAATCAGCTACTGTGATGTGATAATATTGAGCGCATCTAGTCTCGCTGTGAACGGTGAATAAAACGAGTATGTGTGTAGTTCAGTGTGAAAAGGTCTGACAAGCAATGCTTGATGCACATAATTTGGTAAAAAAGTACCGACTTGATTTGGGGGTGATCATTGGGGTTTGCGGTGGATAGATAAGTGAAAGAGGGGTCGTTGGAAAGTTGAACGGTCTTTTATGTGGTAGTCATTATGTAAGATGGACGATTCGTTGCGTTTGTGACCGTACAGTAGTTTCCATATCGCCTTGTGGTCAAAGCAGGGCTAGTGTATTCCACGTAAGTTGTATACGTGATTGTCTGTTGAAACTGCTTAAGATGCCTTTCATTGTCTTGTGTTTATGACATCACAGTGATAACATTGTTGCTCCCACTCATCTTCCTCTTCGGGCTCCTGCCACAAGTGAACACCTTTGTCATGTACGTCTGCGAACAAATGGAATTGCACGCTTTCGGTGGATCAGGTTTGTGCTATGGATGAGTGGTTTGTGCTATGCATGAGTGGTTTGTGCCATGGATGACTGGTTTGTGCTATGGATGACTGGTTTGTGCTATGGATGATGACAGTTAAAAGCCGGGATTGTTAGCAAAAACTATACAAAAGCGTTTGTGCCTTAGACACTATGCATCAGAATGGATGCTATTTTTGAATAATTAGTTGGATGAGGTTTCCATAGCAGCCATGGAAATGTTGCAGCAGTTGTCATGCCAACCACCAGCCGGGCCAACATTTCATGAGATTCACCATGCAACTTCCCATGCTATTGGCGAAGTCGCTTTGTTTATTTGTTTCGCTCAGGAAACGAGTTCACCATCTCGCAATATTCGGCGAGAAGTTCATGCAGTGAAAGAAATCGTTTCAGTTTCATGTTTCGTTGATTGATTACCGAGTTTTTTTCAACACAGTAAAGATTGTTTCCCGCCTGGTGCTTTGGACTCAGGCGTTGACTTAATTCGTCCGCAATATATCGACTGAACATGACACGATCTCTTCCTTCGCAGCTTCGACAAGTTTATTCGCTTCCGTGTTCAGTGTGGGGAGGAGTCTTCTGTCTGTCGTCCTCGTCTATGGTTTCTGTATCGGTGGGATGACGGCTGCTGTGAGTCTATCTTCTGATGTTTTGTTTCAGATAAAAGCACTGTGTTGTTTTGTTTGAGGGCACTTTTCACATCAGAATGATACGGCTTCAGTTTTACTTGTTAATGTTCGACGCAAGTGACAATGTTGAATGTGCGAGGCTTTGGGTCTGAGGGTGAGATCTGGGGGGGTTAATTTGTCTGTCACGAAAAAATTTGTTAAGTTTTGTTGAAGGCGTATTTTTGTACTAAAACCAGTTCGTATCCTGGAAAGATGTTTCTGACGCAGCTTCTGATTGCAGCGATCACAGATCTCCTTGTTACGTAACAATCAGACGTAATGTGCTACATCATTTAACCAACTTAGGTGGCTTCTTCCTCGGAATCCTCCAGAAGCTGGATGTGACGGTGTTAGATTTGAGCAACTGTTGTCTGGAAATGTTGACCGTGCTCTTTGGCGTCACCCCCCTCCCATGCTACGGGCGATGAATGCGGAGCACATCGCTGTGCTTATTCGCCCCACTCTAGGCATGGGGCTCATGTTTGTAGTCAGTTGCCACTAGATCGTGTGTTGCACGAACAAGGGTGTGGTTATTGATTATGACGCAGAAACAGTTTAAAATTAGACAGATTAGAGATCGCTCATTGCATCATTTAAAAATAACCATGACCTGTGCAGCGGGGTTAAAGTGAATCGTATCAGCTGCAACAGAAGGTCCCAACCTGGGGTACATTTGCCTATCTGAAGGGGGACATTTGAGGTTAGCGGAAGAAGAGAAAAAATGTATTTACAGAAAATATATTTAGGTTTCTTTCCAAATATTTATACGTTCATCAGTGAATATCATATTGGAAAAGTCATTGTATGTTTATTGTTAAATAGATCTTTGACTAATCGTGATATAATCGTTTGTCATGAAAAAATTTTATGGGTGCATGCTCCTCTGTCGGAATGCTGAAGGGGTACTTGCTAAGGCAAAGGTTGAGATCCCCTGATTTGTAATCACTGACCGGCCAGCATGTGATATATTCCACCCCCTCACAGGAACGGAGCCAACACATCCTGTTCTCGGCGTTCTGTGGCCTCGTGGTGTCGCTGTCGCACCACCTCAGTCGACAAATAAGTTCACCGTGGATACTCTGGTGAGTTGTGCAGCAAGCGTGATGTGTTTGGGTGATGCACAACGCCATGTTTTGTGCTTTCCTTGTCACCAGTGTCGGAGAATGACCGCCTCGTGTATGACGAGAATTCAAAAAAGTAACTCCAGGGTTACTACTCGGTATTGAAAGTATTGAAATTGGGAAATCAGTTTTCAGGACTTTGAATTGTTGAATTTGGCCCAAATGTACATGAAGTCAAAAGTATGGAAATTCTAAATTCAAGCATTTGTTTATTTAAATTTTGTTCTTTAGCGCTGATGGCAGTTCTGTCGATGTTTTTTGCATTGTGTTCTATGAATAAAATTTTGGAAAAATGAAGGCAAGTGATGAATGTTTTTTAGTTTAGAATTGAGAAGGTATTCAAACAGTGGGGAAAGTGTGTTTTTGAAAATGTGTCGGAACCGTGTAACTCGCCCATTTGTAAAACTTTTCAATGACACACAAACCCCAGTTATGTCACATAGAAGCCGGTTGTATTTTTCAACAAGGAAGTCGATTTCATGCGTGTTAGTCTTATTAGTATATGTTGTGCTTGACTAGCTGCATGAGGAAAATTCCTCATCTGCCCGAAGCAGTTAATGCCCGAAAGCGGTCATAAACCTCGTTCTTCTTTGGCTTCTAGGCGACACCAGCTGGCATGGCAAACATTGTTCACTAAGTTTCATTCAGTCAGCGAATGTAATGTGTCAGATGAAAGGTTGAAGTAGCTTTCTTGCCAGTTTATCTTCGTAATCTTACAAAAGTAAACCGTAGTGTAGTTCCATTTAATAATTAATAACTCAATTCTATGATACAATGCCCTGCTTCGTGTTGGGGTGTTTGTGATTTTTTTCTTTTCTATCGATTTGATAGAACTTGGCCATCATTTATCTGAAAAAAGTTGTGGTCCACTCAGACAAAATTTAGTTACAACACTTGGTCTGTTGTTTCGTATCTTCTGTCAGCTGGTTTGTTTGTCGGCCATAGGCCGAATTATTATTTTTAATTACTGAAAGAAATCGATTCAATTCCGTCATGGTGTTCGAAAATACAGACGAGTGAATACTGTGTTACGGCGTTTTAAATAATACAATTACGGCAAAAGTGATCGACATGCCTCAACGAAAAAAAACCCCCAGTCCATTAGTACGGTTTGCTGCTGTTGTCGTTCTTTCCATATTTGTTACTTCATTTTCAGCAAACTAATCAGATCAAAGCTGATGACGTCACCGGGCGATGACGAAGCCTCAGCGAGGTCGGGTGACCCCGCGCAAGACGCTGACAATGTGGGGAGGGACCACGCGGTGGAGGCGGTGGTGGGTCGCGTTGCGAGATGCGTCCGGAAATTTTGATTTTCTGTTATTTTTACCTGTTTAATTTTCGACTACCAAGTATTGGGACCAGCCTTTGTTAATGACCTGCATCGTTGAACGTCTCTCATCCAATATTTAGAACGTAGTTGGTGAAACTTTGGTTGTATCCATCACTGTAGCATGAAGTTCATAATAGCGTTGTGGTCACTGAGCGGTCAAGCGGTAAACATCAAAGTTGCTGAACGAATGAAATTTGCAAAAAAATAGTTTTGGTGAGTGTCACGTTTTGATGAAAATTACGTTTTGAAGTATGCTATGTATTACTGTGTGCTTCAAAAAATTATTATTGATAAAAATTTGTATGTCGATGAATGCTATTGCTATGTAGGTTGCTGGTTAAATTTATACGTTGATGGTCAGCTTATGTTTAAACTTCATCCAATGTTCGTGCAACTGTTTCGCATTTGACATTAATGTTCACTTCCAAGCTACTTGAATCAAGACATTTGGTTATTCTGATCTTTTTGCTACCTGGACATTTAAGCTGTGACGTCACAATTGACCCATTGGTGCGAACAAAGCGAGGCGAGAAGCTTCGCTTCCACTGTATGTACGTTGCAAACGAAAAACCAAAACATTCGTAAAGCTTCGTTAAATGTTAAGCTTTCTTTATGATACAACAGAGCGACCGCTTGCAGTCTGACGTCATAATGTGTCCCATCATCGCCCTGCTGTTCTTCGCCATCCATTGCAGCACTGTGTTTAGTGCGTGGCAGGTCAGTGGACTGGACTGGTGTGTGCATTTCTATTATAGCAGGTGGCAGAAGGTCTGGCGCAACATGTTGCTTTACGAGCTGTGGCTGTGTTCATCATCCGTTTTGTGCTTCACTTAGTGGCGTAATTAAAGGTTTGAACCAGGTGGCGAAAAACTTATTTTAAGAGGGCTCACTGGCCACAGTAGGAGGCCACTAGCCAACACTCCGAAAAAAGTTAAGAAATGATTGTGAATCTCTGGATGTCGTGGATGCCTATACTAGCTAAAAAGCGAAAACACCCCGAAAAACGCAAAAAAAACAACTAACTGAAAACCAAAAACATACTAAACATCAAAATGTAAGCTAAATGGGGCCCACGTTTGCTAGAGGGGGGTTCGCCTCCTTGCCCCCCGTCAGTTACGCCACTGGTTAACACTTGAGTGTATAAGCGGCGTTGGTTTTCATAGAATCTGATGACATGTTTGTTATGACGCGCTGCCATTTGTCGCAAATCGCTGCGGAATTACGTTGTTTCGGCGATTCTGTGCTCCCCCATTAAACACAAGCAAAATTTAAATCGATTCAAACTGTTTTGTTGTGGACCTGAACCCGGGTCAGCCTCCATCCATCATCACCTCTTTGACCGAACCTTCAAATAGCATTTGTTACTTGAAGTGGTTTAGGAACAGAAACCGTCATTTCATTAAGTTTGTTTCGCTTGGATTGACCAGTTCCGTCGCTGGGGAATACCCTGCCACGGAAACTACATAAGTGCGCTGTTTTCCTAATTGTTGAACTTAAGTCGGTGGTTTTGATTGATCAAAGAAAAGTAACAAACACTTGCGTTTCCCAACCTAACGCCAATTACTTCGATGCTGCTGTGTTCGACCACTATATACTTGTTGCCAATGCTGCTTATCTCTTTGAAGCCCTACCTCAGCGCTGTGCTCTACATCTTAATCTCCTCTCTGGGCTTTCTTCTGCACTACGTCATCCCGCAAGCACGTAAGAGCCTTCCCTGGCTCATCTTCACTAAACCATTGTTGAAATCACGTGAGCATGACGTGTTTGAGGTGAGGAAACGTTGTTTTGATTCAATCCACCGACGACCAATCAACTGTCAGATGCGGTTGTTTTCTGCCAGTGGATTAAGGTTGTGTCCGACCTGTGCTGGGGTCGGAAAACATTTCCGGCTGATGCCAGTTGAGGCTCAGCTCAAAATCAGCATTCCGCATTTTTTCTCGATATCGCTCGTTGTTAGGCATCAAGAAGTTTTACTTTAAATTATTACCTGGAAATAGCACAAGTTATTGAGCAGTTAAGCGATTTTTTTTAATTAAAGAAGCGGTTTACAAGGCTGTACCCCCCCGTTGCTGTTGTTCTGCGCTTGAGCAGTTTGCACAACCATTCTCAGTTGTCCGACGCGAACTCTGTGTTTACGTTGCAGCGATCTTTTGACTGTGTTTATTCTCGAATCTCTCGTTATGACGTGTACGTTTGAAATCGAGGTCGGATACGTTTTGCCAAGCAAGTACCAATTCTCTTCCGTCGTTTTGCCGTTTCCGCCATTAGTGGCTCGTAAAGCGACAGCAGCACAAACAGTGCAGTCTCTGTTAAACTATCTACTCCCCCCCTGCTATCCCAGGTGAAGGAGCCCGCCCGTCTGATGTGGTTCGAGCGATTCTTCGCCACAGCATGCTTCTTCGAGCGGAGCCTCTTCTTCCCTCTCTTGATACTTAACGAACTGACCCGCGAGGCACCGATAATCACCGACACGTATGGACTCGGGTGAGTTGCTTTTGAACTCGACCGAGTATTTGCAACGCCCAACGTTATGTCTCGGATGAGACCCTTTTGTTTTCTGTGGTATCAAGTTGGGTTTAAGTTGTCTTCGCCAAATTCGTTTATTTGCCTTAACTCGCCAGTCTTTGCCAAATATTTGCCCTGGCGTCAAGCTTGTGGACAACTTGCCAACTTCGTTACATTGCAAACTTTCAACCTGCTACAGCTGCGCTACAGTTATTTTGTCCAAATGTATTCCATCCTTTCTGATGTAACATAACTTCAATGTGCATCACAATGCACGTTCATGAGCCCATTACTTTGTCAATTTCCACTGCTTTACCAGTTTTCGCTTCCCTGTAGTCAGCAACTGCCGAGTGGAGCAGCCTGGCAGCTATGACAGCTGCTGCGTTTGATTTTGATGGTAAAGAGAGTGAACTCAATGCACCGTTTTTCTGCCTTTGTGAAATGTATTTCAAACAAACTGTGAAACCCCCCACAGGCTGGGATGTGGAATTCTTTCTGTGATTGGAATCAAATCCCTGAGGAGTTCGTTCAGCATTCCAGAAGTTCAATACTTCGTTTTCGCACTTTCTATTCTCTTCGCCAAGTACGATGCCCGACTATACCAGCCTTCCGTCCTCATAACCTATTTCTTTTTCTCCATTCTGTTCGCAAAAGTAAGTCGGCAAAGTGTCGATGCATCGTTTCAAGCAATGTTTGTATCACGCACGCGTTGCTATGGTTACGAGAAGGTAGCGGCCATTTTGTTTTGTGTCAAGGAATTGCGTTTGTCATTCAAGTGTGTTGTTTCCTGAACTGGTGTGTCGTGTTTTTCGTAGTTATTGCTCAGGATTTATGTGACGGTTGCTTGTTTTGAATCCAATTCCATTTAAAGAAAGTCGTTCTGCGTAATTATTGCCATGGCAACTGTTGCCACACGGAAACGCCATTTAACTTGTGTCAGTCGTTGATGCTTGTCTCGAAGCTCGCAATCGTCAGCAACGAATACTGTGAGTCGTGCGAAGATGAAAGTTACGTCATAATTCACATCTATGCAGCGCCGCCTTAATGCGCTTCACTCATGTGTTTGCACAGTGAGCTTTGTGTAAAGGTCTTGTGGAATTTTAGTTTATGTAAAAAATCAGCTGTTTTTTAAAAGATCTACCAATATCAGTCCTAAACTTACTCGCAAAACTGTGAACACAGAGTACATAAAGCCGAAGCAAACTGCTTTGAGTAATTTTTGTGCATTCTTACAACTGAAGATGTTACGCGTTGTTTTCATTTAAGGGGGTGGTCATCCGGAACATAATTGTTATTTTCTGTAACCTCCTTTGTTTCGTCTTATCCTTACCTCCCTCTGCCTCCCTTGATGGTGGCAGCGTTCTGCACATAAACCATTGTTTCATCACAAAACCATTTA
>JGI24022J15233_10005251_pt1 | contig 13675 bp, 6 predicted proteins | sample Ectturendosymbi2_FD_15233 | JGI IMG/M metagenome (IMG submission 15233) | reverse complement strand
AAACATTGAAAAATTTTGGTCCTTTTTCCTCTGTCCAAAATTTTTGATGATTTTTTAATTTTTCCATGACTTTAGAATTTTTATCAATTTTCCATGACTTTCCAGGAAAATTTATTTTTCCAGGATTTTCAATGATTTTCCATGACCGTGGGAACCCTGTTATAGCACTTTTAAGTTAAGCTTTGCTTTGCCACCTCCAAAAATTTCTCACTGAAGTTTAGTTTAAAATTACTCAATTTATTGCAATGCTCAGTAGCTGTTGCTATGTCTTCCGTAATTGGTGTCAGTTAGTTTTTAAGTTCTGGTTGAATCCACGATTGTTTCAAAATAAAGCTCTTCAAGTAAAGCTAATGTATTCTATTATGCTCAGCAACAAATACTTTGAAAAGTGACTGATATGTAAGCATAGTTAGCACCAAACAAGAGTTTAGCTTACACATATCATAAAATATGACACTGAAACAAATAAAAATCAAAGCAGCCAAAACATTGGTTTCATCCTAGGGTCCATTTTAAATGTTTTTTGCTACCATAGTCTAAAGATAAGGTTGTCCAACCACTATACATCAAACAGTTAACACTTAAGCCAGGGGTTGACAACCTGTGGTTCTGGGGCTGCACACTGTTCTTTAGCTCCTGGGAAGTGGCTCTCTGGATGTGATAAAACTTTGAATTTAAATTGGCATTTGATTACTACTGTATTTAAGTTGATTATATATTAGTGTATGCCCCTATGAAGTCACATGAAAATTGAAATGGTCAACGTTTTGTGGCTCCTCACCAATCCTATTATGCTGGAAGATGAAGCAGAATGGGTCTTTTGTTAAAAAAGGTTGCTGAGCCCTGCACTAAGCCATTTGACACATCCACTAGTAAATACCTTTATCATCACAAGTACCAATGCAACATGCCACATAAATCAAAAATGCACCTGAACTGTGTTGGAGAACTTCAGGGCAGATCGAGTAATGGAAGCCATTGTTTCTTTCCACAAGACAAATGAACACAGATTTACCAAAACACTATGAAATCATTAACAAGCAGTTGCCAAAAATTTCCAACCTGCAAAATACACCTGAATCTAAGCTAGAGAAACAATTAAAAACACTATGCCAAAAAGCATGGTGACATGCCTTCAGCTCTAACCTCTACAAAATGATCAGAAAGCCATACTTGCAACCATAGGGTTAAAGTTTAGAAATAATCTAGCACAGGCCTGCCCAACGTTTTTAGTGCTGCGGGCCACTTTCACATGAGGAAATTTATTGCAGGCCACAAATGTTTTTTGTGACGTAACAAATTCCTTGATTTTGATAAGTTTTATGCGATAACACAAGGTGATAATGAGTCCTATAGTTGCATGCAGTGTTGCCAGCTTATATGGATGTAAACCAAATCTAAAAAATTGACATTTTTCGAAGTGTTTGCTATACAAGTTTTTGGGTGGTAGGCCCATAACAGAAACAACAGGTATAATTTTGGTTTGTTTTGATGGCAAATATACTTGAGCCTATAAAAAAATACTAAAAATTTACAAAGTCTGCTTACAAACTTTACATCACGGGCCACTTAAAACAACCTTGGGGGCCTGTGGGTTGGGCTACTGTCAGTATAATCATCTATCATCACTCACAAAAAACCCGCACCCCCCAAGCAAAAAAATTTTTTTCGAGTGCAATCTACTAGACTGGCCGATCCGTTTGAGCAGTTGAACAGCTCTCTAGCGCAATCGGCGGAGGAGCTAGGGCGTTGGTAAGGCAACCGAAAACTGCTGTTTTTTTTGTGAAAATCGCAGAAACCACCCGGGTGCCAAAGTGTTAACAATCTTGATGAAATCAAATATTCATGACATCACATGTGTGTAATCATTGCCATTGTGTAATCATTGCGGGGTCAACTATGCATGCCATGTCTTAAGTGCTATGCAGTGACCATCCAGCTGTTGTCTTCTGTGCTGGTTGGTGTTTGAAAAAAACTTGGTGATTGAAACTCATAAGTCATCGCTAAACACATACTGACAAAAAGCAGTGCACAAAAATAACCATTGTTAACCTTTGTTTGCCTGCAAAGTACTGGGCACAATTAAAACAGTTCTTTAAAAGTACAATGATCAACCAATGAAGTTTACTCAAGCCAATTCACATAAGTTTGCCTGAGCTAAACTTTAAATACCATTAAATAATCATTTACAAGTAAAAAATCCAAGCAATATTAAGTATAATGGAACTGGAACCAGTATACTTCATTCAACACACCCACCTTTTAGATTTAATAAGCAGCAGTTTTAAAATGTCACGCTGTTTTTCTTAACACCTTCGCAGCTGGCATGATTCAGTCTAAATCAAGCAGTTTGAGTGTGTCTTTGTGACAGCATAACACCTCCGTAGATTGTGCTAGGGTATTGTTCAAAACCTCAAAAGACTTGACAAGTCTTCGAGTCTACTTTGAAAAAATATGAAAAATAGATACACTTGCAAGTTTTAATCGTTGCAGAAGAATGAAAGCAGAAAGCAGGCAGATTCCTCAGAAGCTTACCACAAGGCTAAAGTTTGTTTATTGCCTGGTTAAGATAATCATATAAATTTTGGTTCAGTAAGCCATTTGGGTTGGACATAGCTGATCTAGCAGTTGGGCCCTAGCCGAGGTAATATGAGCCAAAATGGCCAAAAATCTACTTCACTCATGACATCCACATGTACCTTCAAGAGTTGCCAGAGTGGAAAAAAAATTCCGACCTGTTTATCACATCATCATACCCAAACTGAATGCTTTTTGTGTGTGAAGAACTCAAACTGCCTTTGAAAAAGACGATTTGATTCATAGCTAAAGCTTTTTCAGATGACACTGTTTTAGACCAAAGTGGATCTGGAAAAATTGAAAGCTACAGGATACTTCAGTTTCCCCAAACTATAAAACTCCTGAACTGCAACCCCATTATTTGTTGCAGTTTACCATCATGCCCAACATGCTTGACCAGGATACAAACATATATATATATTCCTTTGTCATAAAAATTCAAACTTTGCTTACATGTGAAGGAGTTAGATGCAGTAGTGGGATTCAGTGAGTTCACATCAGTTCATGCCAACTGTTTCACTAAATTTTATGAGTGTGGTGATTGAGAACGAGTTTAGTGTCGTGAACAGTTGACCACTCAAATAGGCAATAAGAAGTAGAGAGCATAACTCTTATCTTGTAACCTAAATATCATTAAGTATTCATTACCAGTGGTAATTGTGACATCAGACATATTATTATATAATGTCCAGTGTTCACTCAAAGATTTTTATAAGTCAGCTGTTTTCCAAAAAGTGACGTCAAGATCAAAAGAAATTTAGGTGCTCTTACAAATTTTCCCAAAATGTGTCATTTTCATAGCACATACATTTCATAAACCATTTTTGAATAATGACCAAAAAAAGAAAAAAGTTGACTTCACTTTTTCCACCACGTCACATGGAATTTTTTTTGAAGAACAACGAAACAACTGGTCATATTTATCAGGCACAAACGAAATAAGCAGTATGCTAACTGTCTACCTGTTCCTTCACAAATGTTGACCTTCATAGGCCTGAGTGTATTGCTTACTGTCACACTAAACCAACAGTACAATACAAATGAATCAGGCTAATTACACTGCGCAAATTATTGACTTCTACTTAGTCAAAACATAACATGCAAATGTTGACAAATTACTATTTAACCCATAATTGGGACCCTGTCAAGTGCTGTACATTCTGAGTCAGAGTGGACCTGACAGTAGTGATGGTTAAGGGGTCATTCCACTCTCCCCTACCCAAATCCAGACTGCACGGTGGGCCCATGATTGGCTGCAATTTAACACATTCACTGCCGGCATACGAATATATTGTACCTGGAAATCAGCCTAAAATCAAGCATATTTCAGTTGACTTATCAACCACATAGCTCCTCAGGCGACTATGCTAGAGAGCTGTTCAAACCCTCAAAAGACTCGGCAAGTCTTTAAGTCCGCAATGAAAAAAAGTTTTTTTGATCTAGGTTTTAGTTTTTTGTAAGTGACATCATAAGTGCGGTAGGTTTATGGTCATATTGGCTCACGTTACCTGGCTTAGGCCCTAACTGCTAGACCAGTGCTTTTCAACCCGAGTCCACGGATACATTTGAGTGCGTGGAAGGCTCTGGATGAGTCCGCAAGCACTAGGTACAAACAAGTTTTCTATAATGCCCTCACACAATAATAACTTTATACAATTGACGTTTTTGTTCTTACAGCGATTAAAATGCACCTAACCAGCATGAAAAAGTCGATTTGCTGTCCTGCATGGCATTTATACTTTTGAGGTAGTGTGTTCAACAACCTATGCATAAAGTTATTATCTTAACTGCAGTTTGTTTTTGCCATCTTAGTTCAAAATTGCTAAATGAAAGCAAGCATTTACATGTAACGACAACTATTTGAAACTTGGATTTACTTCAGTTGTGGGAAACAGTGAAATCTGGCCACTGATTATGCATTGCTTAGAATCCTTGCTCACAGATCTCTTACAGAAGTTACGTCGGCATCTCAAGTAAAAATATGTAAAATATATTGACGAAATTCTTGAGCTTTTTGAAGAGGTAAAACACCAGGTAACGTGAAGTCGTACGTATTGTCCATGTGCTTCAGGAGTAAAAACTTACTCACATATTAAAGCAGCGCGTGCTTCTTTTTCTGTGAGCAAAAGTGCCTTAAACAGCAGTAGAGCTTGGTAAGATGATGTGCAGTGATGCCACAGCTTTAAGTTAACCATCGCTTTTCTTCAAACAACACTATCAAGTTGGTGCATCCAAGAACTCCCAGTCGATATTCTGAAACAAACTATTTCTGCTGCGAAGGCGAACACAGTGGACGTTTGCCTTATTTGAACATTGGTTGGCTCATAAGATGCTAGAGAGTGCAGCCCACGCAATGACACTGGTGCGTTATTAAAAGAACAGAATCACAATTTGCTGAACAATTCATCGACAACAAGTGGAGTCATAAGCTATTCTTAGGTGATTTTTTATACGCCTGAATCAGCTAATCAAGTCTATGGTAAAATACTTCTAGAAATGTGTCCAAGACATTGTCTCGTTTAAACATAAAATACAGTTGTAGATCCATCAAATCGAAAATGGAGAAATATCTACGTTTTTTGCATTGAACACACTTGCAGAGGACGCAGAAATTGATTTGCGCTGCACTTGTCAAATCTTTTCCGAGTGCCTCTCCAAGATGGATAGATATACCCTTCTCATAATTACATCAAAACATTTAACTGGGTGCTAAGCCCTTTTGAGGGGTCAGAGCTACAGTTTCATTGTGAAATGGATTGCATTGTTGAACAGCTGATTGAGCTGCAAAGTCGACAGCTATTTTGAGTGGATGTCCAAACCAAATCTCTCTGATTTGTGTTGTCAAGCAAAAGCTATTTTTTCTCTTACTACATACCGTTGTGAAGCTATTTTTCAACAAGATAACTATTTTTTAAATCAAGCACCAATACCAACTTTAACCAGAAGACGATATCTGGTCAGTGTTGACAACTAAAGGGTCCTAATTCGTCAAACTTATGAAACAAACTCAGAGACAAGATTCTCATAAAAATTTGTGAATGTGACTGATAAACCAGATTTGCTTAAAGTAATGTTTGCATCATTCTCGTAGCCTTAGCTGATCTTGAGTCCGTGAAGCTTGAACCCAAAAAAAAACCTCAAGTCTTCAGTAAGCTAGGTCACATCAACCTCAAACTGTTTATAAAGGACTGTTAAAGTGCATAAGTTCCATAAGAAACACTAAAAGACAACCCATATGCAGATAATCAAAGGAAGTTTCTATCATATGACAAGAATTTATGATGTCATGAATAGAGATCGACCGATATTTGGATTTTACCGATATATCGATATTGGCCAAAACAGCCGATTTTATCAGCCTCAGTAAGTGTTGACAAAACGCTGTTATATTCCCCATGCATCCACACAACTTGCGCAAGAAAGCACAACGAAGCAAGTCAAGATAGTTATCTTACAGCAAGGCTAGCAGTTGTGTTTCATAAACAATCTGACAAGATTAACCATGGAGCACGCGTCGGCCATCGCAGCCGAAACAAAAACATCATTGGGAAGTTTTGCAATGCTTGAAGCTACCGCATGCAGGTGTTGTGTACGAATAATTCGCAGCACGAAAAATTTGACCACAACAGTGCAGAAATCCAATCGATGTCCTGTTTAGCACAGATTAATTTAAAAAAAGCTTGCATGAAAAATGAATTGCCTTATGTTAAGCAACATTTATGGTGATATGAATATGATTAAAAATGCAATTGCTACTCACTCGTGATGACAACTGTCGCTGTGAAGCAGTTGCACAACTTGATGTGTTTTGCCTAGGGTGCTGGTTTATATTGTACGCAAGCTAAAATATTGTGTTCCTGGGTTAAGCTAATCGACATTTTCCATGACGCATAATAATGATAATTGTGATCTCACAATCAAAGCTGATGCAACGTGCTGGGTAGTAGATGTGGCACACAAATTATGGACGTGCTACTCCAGAATTTCACAAATACACTTTGAAGTGGTGATTTGTTGTTTGGTCTGATAGCAGCGTGGTAGTCAGTGTTCATTGTTGCTACACAATTGCTGTTGTCCGTTTGCTAAACACGACTAACAAAAGCAGTGTCAAGTTAAAAGCGCAGTGTTTGTGACTGGATCAGAACTACCAGGGCATTTGCACAATCATTGGATGCGTAATGCGCACTTTAGCTATTATCATGGTGACTTGTTCTTGCGGAATTTGCTTCTGGCGAATGGGTGGTAATCTGTTATAGCCTAATGCTGCTTTCGTTTAGGCTAGGTTGTAGATGACCGGCTAACCAACTGCAGGCTACTTGGTGAAAATGCAGATAAAGTTTTATTTCTGCATGATAATCTTAACTGTTGATATGGAACTACAGAGAATTGACAAATGAGATGAGACATTTCATTTCATACCAATGCCAGTACTTCAGTTGCAGTAACTAACGGAATAGTTTTTCTTCAAGGACATGCAGTTATTTAATGTTACATTGCATCAAAATTCCAAATTTGGTTCTTTGCGACTTGGATTGACTTTTCAAATTGAAAACCCAGAGAGTTGCAGGAGAGTCTGAAAGGTTGATTTGTGAAATATATACAAAAACAAAATTTCACAAGATTTATGTAGTATAGTAACTGTTAACAAACATACTATCAAAGACCAAAAAAGTTACTGCTGTTTTGGAAATATTTTCGTATTTGGCAATGGGTAATTGAATACAGCGTTGTACTAATTTTGACCTCCTTAACTTGATGCTCCATCTTGTATTTACTTCTTCCTTTTCATTGTTCACTATCTTTCAACTTTCAAGCACTATTTTTGCTTTTTTGGTTTGACCACCATAGGCAGTTCTCTTACATTCAGTGTTCTGTTCTTATTGCTTTGTTATTCTAACATTCTTTTTTTATTCATGGCACTGTGTTTATTCATTGTAAACAGCGTATACTATGCTAACAAGTTAGGCGAATCAAATACTGAAATTGCTGCAATTTCAAATTTTAGCTCATAAATCCTGATTTTTGAAGTTTTTGATAAAAAGGTGAGGCATAAAATACATCATATTTTTGGTAATGAAGCAGAAAACAAGATTTAAAAATTTTGGAAATATTGGTTTCGGCCTCAAAAGAGCCATATCGGTTGATCTCTAGTCATGAACTACCAATTCACAAAACTGTTAAGTAACATATTGTATGTGAATGTCACTTATGATGTCATGAAGCAGCCAAAAGAAATTTGTTTAGAGCCAACTCTTTTGCATTTGGTTGTGACATTTTTGTAGTGCATTTGTTTGTGATATTTTTGTAGAAGTTCATAAATGTTAGTCTTGAGAATAATATGTTTGGAAACATAGGCATGTCTTCAATCTGAACCAGCAAAAACAAAAATTTCAGCATCCATCCCAAATTGGATGAGCAATGTAGAGGGGTAAAAACGCAAATATCATGAAAAGTATTGGTTTTAGGTACATTAAAACTGCATATTCAGAAATCTCAACTGGAAAACATGGGGATAGACTTTCAATGTCATTAGAATTAGACTAGCAGATTTAGAGTTACTCACTTTTGTGTTGCTCATCAATGTGAATGTCATCTAGTGGTAAAAACACAAAAACAGTGATACATCAAAACTGCTCAATCAATTTTTGTAAAAGTAGTGCCAAATTTCTTGTAATTTCAATGACAAAGTATTCATACAAAAATAAATTGAAAAGGAGAACATGTGGTTCCACCCATAGTCTGAATTATAATGAAATGACCTGGAAGTATTCAGGAAAAATATTTAAGTCTAATATTTCTTCCACTTTATCATAGTAAATGTTAGTGCTGAGGCGTATTCAGGAAAAATATTTAAATCTAACATTTCTTCTACTTTATCACAGTAAATGTTAGTGCTGAGGCTAACCTGAAACAAGACTTGCTAATATTACTATCGACTTGCTTTTATTTCCATTAGAAGTACGGCCCTCCACAAAATGCAACCTCCTCAAAGTGGCCCGCGAGACATTAATTGGCCACCCCTGAAGTCATACCTAGGACCAAAATTATTGAAGAAAGCTTAATAAAAAAGAATTAGCACAAATGATTATGGCATATGCGGAATAATGTAAAAACATTTCCAAAGCATTTTCTCAAACTTGCAAATCAAGAATGTTTGCGCGACACATAATTTGTGAAAATGTGATGAGAACATTTTTATAAATCTTGCGAGCTGAAACCTTTGAAAACGTGTCTAAATTTCACAGAAAACAGCTCTGTTTTCTGGACACATAAATTGTGAAAATACGTCCCGAACTTTTTTTGTAAACTTTACAAGTGAAAAACTTCCAAATTCTTACAGCAAACAGCTTTGTTTTCGGACGCATCAATTGTGAAAATATGCCCAGAAGTTTTTTTGTACATTTTGCAAGTGAAAAACTTCCAAAGCGGATCTGAACATCATAGCAAACTGCCTTGTTTTTGGATGCATAACATCATGGAAATGCGCCTAGAACATTTTTCATAAATCTTACAAGCGGAAAACCTCCAAAATGCGTCTGAACTTCACAGAAGGCAGCTTCATTTTCAGATACATAAATCGTTAAAACTGTGCCCAGAACATTCTTTACAAACCTTACAAGTCGAAAACTTTCAAAATGTGTTGAAACTTTTTTGCACCGCTAACTGCTATGTATCCTCACTGCAACTTAAGAATGGCTAAAATCGTGAAAATGTGCAAAGTTCATTTATGAAAAAGTAACAAAGTTAATTTTGTGAAATTTTCTCCTGTGAAGGAAACGGCGTCTAAATTTCGCAAGTGCACGTTTTCAAAATTTTGGCTGACTGGCATCCAAAAGAAGTGCAGAAAATGCATGGCGTTTTTGGGATTACAGGTAATGTCTCAAACGTAGTGCCATATTGCCATTTTTCAGGCCTTGCTACAATCTTGTTAGGGATGTTCTAGGCCAGCGTGGTCCAAACCCTGGCACGCAGGCCGCATGCTGCCCGCGGACAGTTTTTGTGTGGCCCGCAAACACTGTGTGTGTGCTGGACATTTCACAAAACCATAAATACAGTGTATTAGCCACACAGCTCTAGTAAGTCACATACCGGCACATAAAGTGCCGGTCAATACGTAACTATAATGGGGTAACAATATGGATTTACGATTTACGACATTACAATAACTAACCTCTAGGCTACGCTTTCTGTGAACACAAAGCATGCGTTTGTGTTTAATAATGAAGTACCGCAGAAGCTGATTGTATCGGCTTTTTAGCGCGGTTTTTACCATAACTCGTGAACCACTGTTAGCAGGATCGACAAATAAGACATTGTAATAAAGGTTTATGAGCGATCTTTTTGATAAACATCCAAAAAGATATGTTTGCATTTTAAATTTTTGAGAAAAATGCAGTTTTTTTTTATTCGCAAGCAATATTTGGCAATTTTCGGTTATTTTCACAAAATTGGCTTCGCGCTTAACTGTCACCATTTTCGAAACGCTTATTTGGCATGGCCTCCTGGCAAGGATCACAACTCACCACAAACACCAAAAAAGTCACTCATCCTTGCTTTGTGGAGAAATGTTTTGGCAAAAAATGCATTTTTGTTAAAATTTGAAAAAATATGATATATTAGATTTTACGCCAAAACTTTTGCCAAAATCATTTTGAGAGTGTACCATTCGAAAGAAGGCGAAAGATCCTAAAAAGTCAATATTTTTGATAAAAGTTTTGTCACCTTTTTGTGGAATTTTTATCAATATTTTAATTTGCCATGATTTTTTTCCTCTTTATTTTTACTCGAAAATTGGTAGTATTTTGTAAAACGTTAATGTCAACATGTTCTGCGAGTTTCAGATTTTTTCGTTATAGGGAAATGGTGGTATGGGCCTTTGAAGATGAAAAATGATAAAAACAACCCAAAAAACCTCTCCCTGGACCCCTAAAAACATGTTGAGTTTTTTTGCCTACATTTTTTTAAAGTTATAGATATGGTTGAATTTTGTATGCAGAACAAATTTTCTGCCGTGTTTTGTTTCTCTCCATAGGTCGTTGAGTAAAACCATTGTTTTGTAGCAAGATCGTTTTTTCCCTGTCCGACATCACAAATATGCCTTTAAGACAACAAAGGATGTGTCGTCAAAAAATTTTGCTTACAATGTGTTGACGTAGCTTCAGTTGTTCGTGAGGTATCGTAAAAATTGCAATGAAAAGCCAATATATTCGCTTCAGGGTCAATCAATTGTATCACGACTTTTTTGCAAATTTGCTTACTGAATGTAGTTGGTGAACGTGCATTGCCTCTGCACATCTTCAAATTGTCGGGGCATCCTAGGCAAGGTCTGTCCAGCATCCCTCCCCCCAAAAATACCCTTTTCCGTTGTACATATGGCATAGATAAGGACAATTTTTGCATCATGCAAATTTTTAGATGAAATACCAAGTTTATTTGAACACAAAGTTCATCAAAATATTATCTGCACAAGTTACAGGCGTTGCAGTATTCATATAAACAAAAAATCTAGCATAGGCCTCAAAACATTGTTACAGTCCCGTTGCTACAATCTGGCATTGTAACAATCAACGAAGTTCCACATGCACAACAAACCTCTGACCTTTGCGGACGTCACCAAGTTGGTTATGGTGAGTAAAAGTTGGAAGCTGTTTATATAAACAGGGTTTTTTAAGGAACATGTTACGTACCCAGTATGGATCTATAGGGACCCGATTTCTCTGATTCTAGGGACCCAATTTTCTCTGATTCTAGGGACCCGAATCGGGTCCCAAAAACGCCTTAAAAAAACTTGATATAAATTAAGATGGTGCGTCCAATAATTAAAAATCAAAACTTAACTGGTTAACTACAGTACTACTAACGCCAATAATACTGATTGGCCAATAGTGACACATGGAACAGAATGACTGGTGAAAACCTGGATGCCTGCTTGAGTTTCTCGACAACCAAAATTAATGCGGGCATTGACTTAATAACCAAAACCAAGAAACAATAATTTGTTTTGTTATTTTGTTGGTGTGTTTTGTACCTTTTTCTAGCAGAAAATCTCCATTTTGGGTCCCAAACAATGAAACAGAAAAACTTCAAAGTGAAAATTAACCTAGAATCCAACATTGCGTTTGGCGTACAGCAAACATTAGGTCTGCTGGAACAGCAAACCAGTCTCCTAATCGCAATGAAATTCCTCTCTTTGCAGCCCGCAAATTTTTCCTCAAACCCTAATGTGACCCTTCATGCTCGCAGTCTTGGACCACCCTGTTCTAGGCCATAGGTTCTCAAAGCGGGGTCCACAACAAATTGATGTTTGGAAGCCCGTCAAGTGACAAAAAATTCAAGAAATTAAGAGTGATGAACAGTTTGAAAATATGTCCGCAGTAGCAATAATACATAACCTCTACTTTGGCTAGCTGCTGTTTTGTAATTTGGACGTTTTGAGCATAAGCATCACGCTACTATGAAAGGTTATTGTTACATAACTGAAGTTGGTTGTCAATCGTCATTGTTACTTACTTTGTTACACGTCATTGTTAATGTTACACAACTACAAAAGTCCATAGAACAATAGATAGACAAGTTAGCCAGACTTAGTATACGCACATGTTAGCTATAACCAAGGCTACCATGCAGCCCTTATTTGCAAGATTTGTCTTGCCTTTGTATGAAGGGGGACTGTCATAGAAAACTTCATTGTACTTACTTCTAAGAAATGTACTTATTTTGGACTTGCGTGCTTATTTTGTCTTATTTTCTGCAATAACGTCAGAAAGCGACTTGAAGCAACAAACAATTCAGAATTTTATTTCTACTTTCCTGGCCAAATTAGGACCACCACGTAAGAAGTGAACATGATATGTTGAGATGTTGTACAGTATGAGCCTGCCATATTCATCTGATAGTTTGTTACAATAAATCACCTTTCTTTGCTCACAGAAGGCATGAATACAATTTCATACATGCAGGGGTGTAGTGGAGCGGGAACGCAGAGAACAGCATTCCTACACCTTTTTCATGGTTTGCTTTAAAATGAGTTTGAAGCTGTTTTATAATGGCCACTAGTCTTTTGGGTGCTTTCCGGTTTCCCACATCTTTTTTTCTAGCACAACATCCCTGCATGCATTACTTTTTCGCTTACACTGACGTTTAAACAAAAAACATGCCAATAATTGTTGTTTTATTCTGGTCATCCTTACTTCTGAATCCAAATCAATGGTATGAGTCCAAATCAATCGCTATGATGTAGTTTTACTCGGACTCTGACAGCCAGAAAATTGACTTCAGTCTGTAACACGGTCATACTGTATTCTTTGTTTTAAATCGGCCAAAAATGTTTTACAGCTTGAGCAACATGTTGCTGAAAAGAGCTCGGAAAAATGTTACAGCATCAGAAAAACTTGAACTTCTTGAGCAATTTAAAAAGATGCCCAAGAAGATGAGTGAGAGAAAAGCGGCGGAAGCGTTGAAGGTAAAACGAGGATTTTTGCGACTTGCGATTCAAAATGAGGCCAAGAAAAACGGGCAGAAGATACTGATCAGAAAACAGAAAACGACATCGCACTGGAAAAAACGAAAATGTGGAAGACAGACTTTATGATTGGTACAAGTTCGCCAAGTTGAGAAGTGTAACGGTTAATGGCCTAATTTTGAGGCAGAAGTCGGAGCAGTTAGCTCAACAGATGGGCTACGATGACTTCTAAGCTACAGAAGGATGGTTTCATCATTGGAAAGTTCGATATGGATTGGAGTGGCTGGGTAGTGCAGGGTGAGTCCAAAGAAGCAGATGGGAAAGCAGAAAATGCCTCGACTAAAAACAATGTTGCCGAATTAATCGATAAGTATGGTCCAGACAACATTTACAATGCTGACGAGACGGGATTTTATTTCTGTACACTGCCCGACTTGACACATGTTGAAAAGAGCAAGAAGCGATTTGAAAGTGGCGTAAAAGTGGCTAAAGATCGTCTAACTGTGCGGGTCAAATCATTATAATCCAACAAGAAATTGCAATTGTGTAACCCAATGTCACAAAAATGCCTCATTTTTTTATATAAGGTGCACCCACATGTGAAATGGCCTGAAAAAAAAACATAATTGAAATCCA
>JGI24022J15233_10005250_pt1 | contig 13676 bp, 8 predicted proteins | sample Ectturendosymbi2_FD_15233 | JGI IMG/M metagenome (IMG submission 15233) | reverse complement strand
GGGAATTTTCATGAAATTTCATTCGATGACGTCATCGTGCTTATTCAACCGTGGTACAACTTGTTCGCAAACGGTCACGTATAATAATAATGTATTTTTATCAGCAGACACGAAGTCCATAGTGCAAACACACACATTCTGCACAACGCTAGTTAATAAAAACAGACAAAACAGAAAGTTTTACAACAGCGTTGGAGGCTGAATCACCGGTGTCAAGCGAAATTTCGCACTTGCGCAATTTCTGACTTCACGCCATATGCGCATGCACAGAGCAACATTCAACATATCAAATACGCTGAGAAAACTGATGATAAGGGCTTAGGATTTGGTGTTTAGGTAAGTGTGTCAGTTTAGGGTTTATGTTGCAGTTAGAAAAATAAAAATAATTGACGTTTAAGATTAAGTCCAATATTTTTCACTGGTTTTACTTATTCCCGTACTGTAGCTTGTTGTGGGTATCTGACATCTAACCAAAAAGGTTTAATTTAGCCTACACAACACACATCAAAAAAGTAATCGCCAAACTTTATTCCTTCACTCTGAGAAGAAAAATAACTTACAAAAAATAATAGGTCAGAAATTTCGTAGAGGTCAGAAATTTCGCTTGACACCGGGCTACAGAAGCTTACTTAACAGAACGTTTTGTAACGGCGTTGGAGGCCGAGCCTCAGGTTTACACATGCATTCGTAACGCTATTTGTTCACCTGGTACAACACCACTGCAGAGCGGGACACTAATTCCTAAACTGATCAAGCCCAAGTAAAGTACAAATGCACTGTGACATGCACACTCTCAAACGAACAAACAGTGCAATGTCCGAGCACTGTCACAAAGCAAAATGCGATTGTAGTGTTCAAAGAATAAGGACGAATATAAACAATCTGACTGCGTCAAAGCAGGCAACCATTATGTTATTAGACCTTCTGCATCTTTCTAGAAACAAGTGCATATTTTTTCTTAATAATACCTCAAATGCAGGAATGTTATATTGAACCGGATGAGTCATGACTGCTAACACTCCCTCTCCAGGGCAGTTTAATTGTATAGAGCTCTGCGTCCAAAATTATAGGCCACACGCAATCTTTGCATGCATGACTTTCTGAAATTCCACCGTAATTGTGATGCATAAATAGCGTACGAAGGGAACGAAAAGTTCATTTTTAACTGCATTTGAGCATCGGGAAAAAGAAGCTCGCAGCTTGTTTGCTGCACAATATTTTTATTGCAGTTGTCTCTGAATGTTTTTGTCATCTGAGAGCTCAGTATCCAGTACAGCTCCAAGATATTTGTAGTGGTTAACAGATTTTAGATTTTTACCACCCCATGTGTCAGTAATGGGATGACTGTGCTTTTTGCTCTCTTAGCCTTAAACGTCATACAAACAGTTTTGCGGAAGTTGAAAGTATTTCCATGTGATTCTGCATAAGCCTGACACACAGATAAAAGTTCTCTTCGCAACATTTCCGAAAATCAGAACTTTTCTGTTTTAAACAAAATGCAGACCGAACGATCAGGACAGAGCAAAAATTAGTATGCTCATACAAACACCTAGTTCCGTACTCAACTAGTGTAGTCATGGCTTTAGTGTGACGGATGTATAGGCTACTACAGTAGTAAATCTGCCTAATTTTCGCCTTGTTTTAGCAAATTCGTGCAAGCCCTATTCTTCCAGCACGAGCTTGAATTTCTATCACAAATGAAGATCTCAAACTGGCCCATGTCAAGGGTTAGGGGATCTTTGAATGCTACTATTTCGGGCAAAACTGATCAGGTGTCTTGTGCCTCTGGCGCATAACGGATCAGGTGTGTTTGGGGCAAAACGGCGTTTTCTGGCTTCCGTGAGTTGTGTGAAAGTTTTCAGAAGCACGTTTCAGCCTATGAGCTTTTAGGACTTGCACTGGTTGCGAAAGATATGGTCTTATAAAGCGTCATTTGGTGCCAAAGTGGTCTAGTAGATTGGTGCGTTCAACACTTGACTCTAGCACTCATATGACACTTTACTAAACCTTTTTCCCAAGACGTGGTACTGGGATCAACCCAGAAAGACACTGAAACGAGAAACAGTCATCAACCTAAATTTAGTTCAAAACTATCAGGCTTCGAAGCGAAAATGCAGCTAAACAACACTTTTTTAAGAAATGTGCTACTTCAATAATGGTGATCCGCTTTGCCCCTAACAAAAATAGTAATCAAAAAGTTGTAGAACAAGCGGTATGACGAGGCACCAACTTTTATGTCAAGATTTCTCTTAGCAGTTTGAAAGTTTCAGCACTTTGCACGGTTCAACAGTACTCTAATGTTATAAAGTTTCATGAAGGCAAATTGAGACCAAATTTTGTCTCTGCCTGAGACAAAATAGTACACGAACAAACAGATAAAAATGCCTTGAAATACGAACATTTTAAACTACAGTAGGCCTATCTCCCACATGTTGACACTTTCAACATATTTGTGGTTAAATACCAATCATTTACGAAATTTTCGATCAGATAACCTGTCTCAAGATAAATCTTGTTAGGAGATAATTTACCAATAGGACAAAGAAAATTTCCAATAAGATTTCTTAAAATGATTAGAATATAAAATTTCATCTTTATTCTTTGAAAGTTTCTACAAATGTCAAAATTTCTATGCAATGTTTTGAAAATTTCTGGGGGGGCAAATGCCCCAAATGCCCCCACCTGGTTGCGCCCCTGTTCCAAGCATTAAATTTACGCACATTTTACAGTATGTGCGAGTTTAATACATGTGCTACGTTAAGGATAGCAATACTGATCACTTTGAGTCGTTGTAGAGAGTCAAAGAAACAAAAAGCGATGTAGTTTGCAGCTTGTTAAATATATAAATATCTTATACTCTCTTTTCCTTATATTGTACTCTTTTTTGTTTTTTCAAGTTCTTTCACACTCATATATTCTGAAAAAGATTTAGCAACACAAAACAACGTCATATTTTTGCAAGATGTTGAAATATGAATGTTATATGTGTTTTCAGAGAGCAGTTTACTTGCTTTTGAGTTCAAGCTGAAAAAACGTGCAAATACACTCATAACATACGAAACGCCCTGGGCGGTTTTCTGATCAATTTCCCGGATGATTGGCACGTGGTTTTCAAGACACAACATGTTCTTGAATATAAGAAAATCGCTAACATTTTCACTAACTTCTCCAGTGTTCACCCTTAACAGTAACAGATTACATCAATCTTGACAACTATTGAAACAAAAAGTAGGAATGTCAGTATAGGCTTTTTGTAAAATTGCCAAAGTAATGCCGTTGAAAAAAGTTGCTAATACCGAGTGTTACTTGGAAAGCATACAAATGCTTAAAAAAGCCAAACTTGAAGAAGTATCCACATTCACAATCTTTAAGAAGATAGGTGTGCACCTTATAACAAATGTATTGTAGACTGCGATTCACACTTGTAACCGCTTGGGTTGTCGTTAGTGGGTAAATCGCATTTGTTTACCAAGGCAGAAGCTTTGGCGAATGAGTAGCTTTTGTTTTCCGACGCCTCCTGGTAAACCATAACTGACTATTATTTTAAGTCACACCCTTTCTTAAGGAAAATGCCCAGGTAAAAGCAGCATGATTAACCTATTTCAGTCCAAGGTGGTATCAAATGATATTTTGGGTCACTACTTGCATATGGTGAGGCTGAAAAGACTACCATCTGAGTGGCGTGCAGGCCACAGACACCTTATGGATGCGAAAAACTTTTTCATTTATTTTTCCATTTTTGAGATTCGGATCAGTGCTTATGAGTGGAGACAGACCCATTTATCGTGGAACTTAGCCAAGAATGAATTTCGGAATTTGACAGCGAGCGCTGGATTTCACTCACTGCATATTTGTTGGATCTCAGCTTTGTTTCTGTCCAGGCGTTCTTATTGTTTTCTAGAACTGTAGCCAAGTGCTGTGACTTACCGTTTCGCTGAGAGTCTTCCAAACCTTCAAGGCATCTGAGAGATTTCTGAACGGTTCTTGAGAGCAGTCTGTTTTGGCAGCAACCTCCGCTGTGAAGACCAATTCGCGCAAGCTGGACAGAATTGCTGGCTGCTTCACAGAGCTGATATTCCGCCGGCGCTGGTTCGTCTGTTTACGGGCAGGAGGACGTATGCGCGAACAGAGGGAAGTACTAAGGAAGCGATGATCGGCACAGCACTGTGCTCCATACATCGCTCTGGTATTATCATTGCGTATTGCAGGTCAGTGCGTCCGTTGAGACCGTAATTGAGGAGGTACAAGTGCTTCGACCAAGGATGCTTCAAGGTGGTTTTGTTCTCGTTTTTGAGCTGGATGAGCATGAAGGTGACACGAAGACGGCGCTCAGAATAGATCCTGAGAAAACGATTGTCGTTGTTGTTGATGTTGCCCACGCCATGCTCACCGATGGTCTTCCTCCTGATTTCGAAACTGTATCCAACTTTTGCATTAAGTCCCCGAGTACAATGATCTTGTCGCAGTTGCAATATGACTCAGCGTACTACAAAATGCTGCGTACATATTGCATTATATCATCCCATCGATTGTCAGCATCAGAGCGTACACAAACGTATGAAAGTAGCAAACTGGTGTTGTATGTGTTGTATCCTCAAGGTCATCGAACGCCCATTGGTTGCAAATAGACGTTTCGAGAGCAGCAGCTTCGTGCAAATAGCTAAGCCAGCACCATAGATTCGTTGGAGTCAGCCAGGAGTCCTCTCCAGAAAAGGGAATAGTCAGAACCAGTCTCGTTCAGTGAACCTTCATATGTGAGTCTGTTCTCGCTCAGTGCTGCAATGTCAGTGTTATAACAACAGAGTTCAGAAGCAACTAGAGCATTGTGTCATCTGGGAGATTCTTTGTTATCAGGATCCAGTAAAGCTGGATCCGTTCATTCCAGAAGGGGAGCTTTGATATGGTGAGGTGTTTTTGCTTCTTCACATTTTTGTCGACTGCTGAGAGGGATGCCCTAAGAGCAGTAGTAAAACCGCTCAGTTTAGAAACTGAACAGACAATTTTTGGGCCTCGTCTTCCAAGCCCCACCTCTTAATCACGGTGAGTGGTGCAGATTTTCAAAATGATTACTCATTTATTAAATAATGTTTCCATTAGAGCCTGCTGTTCCAGTTCTTGGCTTCAACGACCCCCCTTCCTGAGTCGCCTGCGTCCAAGGGCCTGACTAGAGGCTTCCACTTACACCCAATGCCTGCCTCAGTAGCGCGCCTCGAAGTTCATTACTGCAGACATATGAGAAAAAACGGAAGCAGCTCTCTGAGGGAAGCATAAGCAACTGATGCTCCCTCACTTTTTGTCCACTATTTCTGCACGCGATTCAGTCACATCGGAAGGCACACGACGACTGGCTGGGAAAAGAGCTGTAGTAGCCTTACAGCGTTCCTGTTACTTGGATGCTGCATTCCCCTGGCTCCACCACGTTGCCGACCTGCCTTTGCAGCGGGTGGGACACTTTATCATTCGCCTACTCCGTAAATGGGGCATTGAGAGTGGTTTACTATAGTGTCTATAGTATAGACTTTTTGTCTCGTGGACATGCAGACGGCCAAGGCTAAGAGGCATGCCAGCCCAACCCGCATAGTTTCTGAGTTATATTGCTAAGAGCTGGGTCGCACCAATCCGCGTTTCAACTTCTGTAAAAACAGGTTCGCAGCGCGAAAGTACTGCTTGGTGGCCTTTTTGCAGAAGTATGCAGGTGACCTGCTCTCAGGGAAGCCATAAATTACGTTCCCAGGCTATCAAGATAACTAAGAAAGAAAGGCTATCAGAGGCCGTTACACATCTTTCAGATTGGGGAAAGAGCGTGTTTCTGCCTCTAACCTAAACTATCTTCCCCGAATCCCTCAGCCTTACGTCATCTAATACACCTAATTTCAGTAAAATGGTTCCAGCGCAAGTTGCAAAAGTTTGTTCACACTTAATTACAAACACAAAACGTTTAAATGTTGACGGAAGTGCGATATAATCAGATGTCAAGTGCTGACAGTCTTTCAGATAACAGCAATGGCAGCATTTAGTTGAAATCAAGTAACCCTTTGGGAGATGCTCAAGGTAAGTATATAACATTGCATTAAAATTGACTAAAAAAGTATTCCTAGATTTCATAATTTTCCATATCAAATTATGAACGTTCGAAGAAAACTCTTGAAGTTCAATTAGCATTCCAGTAATATTGTGAAGCACATTAACAGATCGAAAGATTATCCTCACGTTTAATTCTTACCTTCTGCCAGTTCAGCAAGCTTGAATCAAAAGTTAACCAACAATTTAGTCTCACACAACATAACCTTTTATAGGAAACTTCTTTCTTGTCTTACAAGTTTATTAGACATTTTCGCACACACACACACACACATACAAGGCAGTACAACGCACTCATACGTGACCCTAACAAATAGCATATACAAAATACGAATGGTAAACTCACTGATACTTAGCACCAATTTATGTTGTTGCGATAAGGTCGAGGCAGACCAATTTGCAACGTTTCCATACTGTTTGCAACGTATCCATACTATTTGGATTTCGTTCTTTTCTTTTGCAGATAGTAGTAACTTCCCTAAATAATAATTTATTTTTTCGCCAAGTTGTTTACAGGCATGAAATAAACGGCATTATGAAACAAAACATTTGCTTCTGTGCTCAAAACATGAACATTGGTATTTCCGCTTATTGCTTTACCATGGCTGTTTGCTTGCTTAAGAATAAAAAATGTGATCTTGCAAAAGAGCTCGCAAAGACGATGCATTTCATTGAAAGAACTGAAGTCTTGGGACTGCTTTTGGCAGATATGCCAGATCCACTGGCAGCGTATACTGTGGGATACCTGGCTGTTTCAGGCATTAATAGACAATCAGCTATACATTTTTACATACAAGCTTTTAATAAAGCAAAAGATGCACGTCCAAACTGGAAAACTGACGAGGAACTGGCATTGTATTATCACGACTTAGGAGTATGTTGTTTTCACATAAGCCGGTACATTGAAGGTGCAGAAGCATTTTTGCAGGCCAAGCAAATCTGCTTAATCAATGGAAGCTCTTCCCTCAAGGAACTACTTGCCGATGTTGCAAATTTGTACGGAATGTGTTTGGGAAAGCTTTCTCTGTACGTGGAAGCAATAAAATGTCATCAAGAAGCAATCAATATTAGGCAGAGTGTTTGCGAAAAGCCTAGAGCCGACGATACGTTGGGTATGTTCTACAGTAATAAAGGGATTTCCCTTTTCTACATACAAAATTATGAAGCTGCAAAAGTAAGTTTAGAACTAGCGAGTAGAATGCGACAGGCCAGTGGTAACCCTTCGCTAACGTATGATATTGCAGCTGATCTAAACCAAATCGGCCATTGCTTGTTCGCTATGCGGAAGTTTGAAGAAGCTTTGGTGTTTTACCAAAAAGCAGTCAACCTAAGGAAACAAGTTCCATCTGATTGGACATGTGACAAATTGTTAGCAATCTATATTGCTAACCTTGGCGATTGTCTACTCTCATTGAAAAAGTTTTCTGAAGCAAAACGTCAGCTTGAACTTGCGATCACGATTCGAACGGGTAGCTGCAGAACATCACTGATAGAAGTAATTGGCTTGATTGAGGAAAAGATTGGCGATTGTTTGTGCGAAGAAAATGATTACCGCGAAGCTTTACTACATTACAAGAGAGCTGCTAACGTTAGAACGCTCCTTGGCAATCATAAAAATTCAGATGACGTTCTCGACAGACATCTTAAACGCATAAACTTTTGTTCATCAACAATCAAAATGTTTGCTAAAGTAGAAACGAAAATAAAGAAATTTACATGAACGAGAAGCAAGATCTATTGGAAAAGGGCACCCAGTACTCAAGGATAGAACTTAAAACGGTACAAATCAAAAAAGCAGTTGTGTTGTGCAGTGGTTTGTTTGAGCAAAATTCAGAAATGCATTTCAAAAAAAACAGTGCCATCAGCATAAAGGAGCCAACCATTGTTCAAATTTTACTAACTTCAAGATACGTGAAATTAAACAAAACAGGGTTGCAGATTTTTTCGTTATCTAAACTTTTTCTCCGCTGAAATTGGCCCTAATTTTGCCGCAGAAAAACGTCCAGCAGAAGATCGTATCGGCTTGTTTCAAAGAGATAGTAATTATATGAGCGCATGAGCCTTTCAAAAACTTTGATACCTACTCAACCAATTTCAATGTTGATCACCAGAACAATGCGCTAGCGAACAATGCGATATTTATTACCAAATAACGATATTTGGAACGGTTTGCCACATGTCAAGAAAAGTTCGAGCAATGTAGAGAGATGAAGTCATAATCGGAGAAGATTGACAAGTAACGCCGCTATAAGAAGTGTTGCATTTATAAAAACGAGAGAAAACCACTGTGGACTGTCACATTAATGCAGTAAACCTCAGTTTTTCGGAACTTTTTCCGAGATGGTTGTTTTTCCCGCTGTTGAAAAAATTGTAAGTAACTTTTATGACCATATCTTTCGTAGCGCGTAATAATACACATGAAATATTATAAAAGTAAGTTTGCAGCTACTGTATTTTGGTTTCGCCACTTTGGTGAATCAGTAGCGTGAAATTATACCTATGGCGACGGTGTCATAGGCAATAGCTTCAACTTAAGATTTGCATTATGTGTTGTATTAGTTCCGTAGTGCAATAGCTATATAGTGTTGCGTACACAGTGTTTCATATGAAAATTATAAACATCATTTTGTTGCAATAGCAACAAGTTTTTAGGATCACCTTAGATAAAAGCCTAAGATGGGACTTGTCATGCAATCAACGTGATATAAAGCTTGAGTTACAGAGACCCTGCGATTAATGTACTAACTGCTTTTGCTTCAAATACTGCTGAACGTTTAGAAAGGAAATTGCTCACGAAACGTATCACAAACGCGCTTTCTTTGGTGACACGAGGTGTCGTGCTGGACTCTTTGTTTCAATACTACTCTCCCTAATTACTGATGCATCTTCTTCACGGAATGCTCATCAGTTTTTCATAGCATTATATTTCTGAATGCAGCTGATTTCAGTGAATCCCGGTCTTAAAGTGTCGGAATTCCTTTTCAAACAACTTCCTAGTTGATGGTGTCGTGAACTCAGGTGTTCGGAAAAGGACCTTTACATTGTTCCCAAATTAACTGCCGCGCGTTAACCGTCAAAGCCGTTATAGTCTGGAGCTTGTTCTTATTGCATTTGTTTAAAATCACTTCATTGCCGGCACTTTCCCGGCGCGCAAGCAATGATGTCATCCTACGTGCTACTGTGATTTTCATCGGCCAGCGACGTGTCGATGTCCTTTGCGCCATCTAGCGTTTCTGCCAAGCCACGTCACTGATGCTGTTCCAGTGTTCGTGATGCTTGTAATCTTCCAAAGGTAACTGATGGCGTCCCAGCAGGTGCATTTGCAGGTGGCAATTCATGACGGAGGCGAATCATGTTTTGTAATCCAAGAGTTCTCCAGAGCCGATGTTTGTAGAGGCACTACGATGCAGTTGTTGAGCGATGCACTTTTCCGTCCGCTATTGGCTGATCGCCGGTGATCAATTACAGCTTTTATGTTGAATTTCCTTTAAATATTGCAATACGATGTTTCCCAAACTTTTATGGCCAACTAATGTTTCACCGACATGAAAACGATTAGGTGCATCCTGGAAAATCAGTGTATAGTTGTTTTGAAAGGAATAGACCTTCAATAGATGTACAGTAAATTTATTAGTAAAAACACCCGGTAGCACGAACAGCTAAAAGTAATGCTTGGTCTTTTCTAAGTTCTTCAGGGGAGTTTTCGCCTGCTTTACTGGGTGTATATTTCAGTCTAATAGTATTGAGTGAAACATGTTAATGTTTATTGTAAGCATCCGCTGGCAAGGAACAACCACTTTCAATTTCACCTCAGCTCTGTAACTTTCATTTATCCCAGTCCAGCTCACGGAAACCCAGTTGACGTTACAAAACCCAGGTAACGTGTTTACAAACGTTTCGCGAAAGCAGCAGTTCAGCATATGCGTAAACAAAATGGACCTTACCAAGCAGAAGTTTGAGATTGTTATTTTTTAATTGTATTGGGCACCAACAAACGCAAAACCTGCTGATACAGACGAAATCCATGTTTGAACGTTTCAGAACGACAAGGACTGGAGTGGTTGAACAATAGAAAGTGAGTGGACTCAGGGCACAAACCAATCAGATAGCGATATCCTTTGTACAGTGATTACAACGGCAGGCCATCCATTGCCATTCTGTCAGCCACCAAAGGCAAAAGTATTGGGAAAGGGATTTAAACATTAAAAATACAAAATGTTCACAGCAGTTTAGAGCAGGGGTTCCCAACCTTTTCCTGACCATACAACCTTTTAGCATTTTGACAGATGAGCATGTACCCCCAAAATTTTTATGGACAAAAAAGCTGTGTGAAAAAACAAAAACCCACTGAATTTTTAATAGAACTTTTAGAATTTTGGAACTACAAAGGTAGATTCCGTTTCATTTCTCAAAGTTAATTTGCTGCAGCTGTACAACAAATGCACCCCTTCAGATGGGCAAATGTACCCGGTTCAGAGGATGCAGCAAGTTCCTAAGTTAGTTCTTAGTAGCACGTCCGCAAACGTCGACAAGGCTGAGCACGTTCACAGCTTAAGCAAGACTGCAACCAGGTACTAGCATGTTGAACCGATAGTGAAAAGTGTTAATAGATTGCATGGTTACCTACACAGACACTCTATGCTTCCAATTCCTCTAAAAAAAATTCATGACCTACTTTTTAGTGTCTCATAGTAACTTTTGTGGTGATACTGAGAGGTTTCATGTTTACAATGATTGAAAGAAACGCCACTTACATTGACAGACAGACAGACAGACATTTTTATTTAACATCCGAAAAAATCAGAAATCAGGGGGAGGAGAATGACCGCAAGGTCTTCGAGTCATCCTCCCCCGCGAAATACATTGGCGGAATCTCGCTGAAATCTTTCCTCATCTCCAATAGCTATCAGGTATAATCAAGCAGAAAATAACTCAATATTTCAAAATAACTTCATAACGTACGTACGCTCAAAAAACGTACGTGTTTGACCAAAACCCCACGTAGGTCTTAGCAAAATGCAGGCAGCGTAAAAAACATCTGCAGTTTGCTAAGTTGTTGCTTTCCAAGATATTCAGTTGAAAATGCTTTACGCTCGAATCCTAAGAAATGCGAAATTTTCTTGGAAAAATCAATCATATATATATGGAGAAGAACAGCGCGCGGTATCACTAATGGATTAAGAGCTCAAAATTAACTTTGACACCCCTTTTACCGACCAAAATAATGCGTCTGACACATCACATGCAAAAACACTTCCACTTTGTATGTTTACATAGATGCTTTGCAAGGTGACCTTCCCAGGTGAATCCTTTCCTAATGTGAAATGTGACACACTGCGTTGTAAATGCACTCGTGTTTTGAAACGCGGCAGAGACGAGAACTATTCATTATACATCGGCAGGGGCGGATTAAGGTTGTATGAGGCCCCTGGCTGCACCTTAGAAAGGGGCTCTTTCTATAAAACTGTCTTCAAAAGAGCAAAGACACTAAATAAACGAACTGCAGTAGGCTACTACTTGTATTGTTGAAACAAATAAAGCTGGAGCAAAAAACAATCATTACGCTGGAAACTGGTAGCAAGTCAGCAGCACTTTGCTCAGCTGTATCACGTTGTACTGAAGCGTCGTGGATACAGCGATTTACCCGTGTGTGCATGCGCAGTAAGCAGGGCCGGGCCTACCAAGTGCGGCACCCAATGCAATACCTACGCGCAGGGTCTCTCTTAGGAGCGGTGTTATGACGTCATCGTGCTGATTCCAATGTGTTACAACCTTTTTGATGAAGATGTTTTAGCAAAATAACTATATGAATATAAACAAAGACGGCAAATTATTGAAGTTGGTCTGTATGTACGTGATAACACGACAACTGATAACACAACAGTTTCGAGTACGGTTACTAGTCGTAATCAAACCGGAAGTGGTAAAGGAAGCTTTGGAGATCCGAGCGGCGAGCGCAAGGGCAAAGTTACGTCAATCAAACCGAACTGACAAGCGAATTGAACTTACAATGCAATTACTTCACTCTTGTTGAACGGCATTTTCGTTCGAAGAACAACTGACTTGGAGAAAACTACTGACATGAACTGATTACCTCTGTCGTTTCCGGTAATGTTGGCCCCCTACTATTTTCCTTGGCCCCGCCAAGGTGCACCCAGGGGCCCCAAAAATTTAGGGGGGCAGCCAGCTAAATTTTAAACGATTTAAAGACTTTCTGGCGACGGTTCTGCCGATATTCACAAGCCTATGTTAGGTTTGATAGATTTAATCATACCAAATCCATATTCATTACAACGGAAAATCGCCATGCAGAAGAGCAGGGGCGTAACAAGGTTAGGTGGCGCCCGGGGCAACAAGCAATTTTGGCGCCCGCAGGTTCTAACCTGACGGAAGCAAATGTACTGTATTGACGAAAGTGCTTGCGACATTGTTGGGATGTTTTAACGCCTCTCGCAACCATTCGGCGCCCCCCGCAGTGATTTGGCGCCCCCATACTGACTCGATACCTTGGGAATTTCGACCCCTTGCCCCCTCGTTACGCCCCTACAGGAGAAACATTTATGTTGGCCCCCTACTATTTTCCTTGGCCCCGCTGTACCCTCCCCAGTTTTTTCATTCTAGGATCGCCACTGCAAAGGAAAGAAGGCAAATTTAAGTACGAACACTTCACAAAATTTGCCTTGGTTTACGTGAGATTTTTGTCTTCCACGGGATTAACCTCCCATCTTTTGTCATTTGTTTGAATGTGGGAGAGTTAATTTCAATTGGACAAAATATTAAAGTACGTAATTTATGCCAATATCTGAAAACAAACAAAACTGCAAACCTTTGCCAAAATGCAGATGACCCGCAACCAACCAACAACTTTCGAAAACCGAAGTATCTTTTGAGAACTGAAAAACGTTACGTTGCCAGAACTGCCATCAAAGTTGATACAACAGGCACTCGTCTTGACCTTTTCATTCCGAGTTGAATCACTACACACCTTGTTTGCAATAGCTGTAGGTCTACTGCATTTTTAACTGGCAGTAATACCAACCAATTTCCATCCACAAGGACTAGGACATGGTCAGGGACGCCGGAACATCGGTAGGGCAAGGAGTGCAGAAAAAAAGTTGTGGGCAATGCAAACTTACGAAAAACAAAAAAATCGTTACCAATCATCAGGGGCTTAGTCTGCCCTGAAAAAAATTTGCCTCTCCATGGAAAAATGTGCTGAAATTCCGCCCCCGCCCCCCCGCAAACTTTTCACCTCCGCTGGTGTCCCAATAATCTGGTTAAGGCCAGGCCAATTATTATGCTTGCTACAGTTCAACAATAACGTTGACTTAACAAACTACAGACAACTTGTTTCAATTCGAACTTGATAAATCATAAAATCACCGGTGAAAAGACACCTTTGCCCCCGTTCTCCCTCATTTGAAAGGTCAGGGATTCAATGCCACTGCTATCCGACGTCCCTGCTTGCCGCCATCAACAGTCGCTGTCTCGCTACATCACCTGCCAAGATGTCTGCGTTCAAGAGTCACATGCGACAAAACGCCTAATATCGTAACTTGAAGTGAACATTTGAAGATTTGTTGCCATGTTATTAT
>JGI24022J15233_10005249_pt1 | contig 13676 bp, 9 predicted proteins | sample Ectturendosymbi2_FD_15233 | JGI IMG/M metagenome (IMG submission 15233) | reverse complement strand
ATATCGAATGGCGTGAAACGTGGTAGTGATATCGAATGGCGGGAACGTGGTAGTGATATCGAATGGCGGGAAACGTGGTAGTGATATCGAATGGCGGGAAACGTGGTAGTGATATCGAATGGCGTGACTGGTAGTGATTTCGAATGGCGGGAACGTTGCCTTATGTTAATAAAAAGGAACGTTAATGCATCACTTTCCGAATAACTGCTCATGTTTAACGTTTCTTGGACGCACTTTGCTGCGCAAACAAAGAAGAAAAGATAAATATTGATGCAGCTTGTCACTTTCAATGTGTCATTGTTGAAGACTATAGGATTAATTAAGCAGCAGTACAGAATGAACTCTTGATGAACAAACTGTGTAATTCCTGCTTCTTTCCATTACGGTTTCTGTTGTCTAAACGCTATCTTATGCCAGCAATATTTTTCATGTGATGACAAATATGCAGCATTGCTTTGTTGTTGCTTGATATTAATGTTGTTTGACATTAATGCCCACAAGATGCAAATTTCGACAACAATTGCTTGTTATAATTGCGACCTGCAAAGCAAATATATCATCTGCTGATAACGCCGTTCAAGATCATAGTTAAGCCTCTCTCTGGTGTTATTTTACTGTGTTCTTTCCAATGCAGTCTTATTTTGACTAACCTTCATTAGAACTGAGCGTACAACTAGAGCTATAAACAAACCATGCTGCCTCTATCACTGCCATAACGTAATGCCTTGCTTTGCAAAGTTGTACAAGGCTTTGGCGCCAACTGTAAGTTTCACCATTCCCTGACGTCTCTATGCTTGACTGCACGTGACGAAGAATGGCGCGAAAATCGACCGTTTTTGCTTTTTTCTCGCTCCTCTTCTATACTCGTTTCTGGATGTTGTAGCGGATGGCGGGACGCTTGCCTTATTTCAGCAGAAAAGAAAATAAATGTTGCATTTTTTTATTCCAAACTCGTGCTTAATGTCGCTTTAGGCACTTTGTTGGATGTAAACCCAAGAAAACCGAAGTACTGATGGAACCTGGCCACTTTCTCTCTTTAAGCAGCAGGACAGAACGCCCTTTCGATCAACAAACTTTGTAATACTTGGTTTTCTTCTTTGCGATTTCTGTTGTCGATACATTATATCATGCCAGCACTATTTTGTATCCCGTTCGAAATCAGCACAATTGGTTTTTGCTGTTTTACGTGAATACTGCAACATACGAATATCGACAACAATTACTTTATTTGTTATAATTGTATCATAAAAAGCAAATATCTCTTCTGTTGGTGACGCTATTCAAAATCATAGTTAAACCTTTCGCTGATGTTATTTTACTATATGTTCCTTCCAATGCAATCTTATTTTTGATAACCTTCATTAGAAATGAGCGTACAGGTAGAGTTATTTACAAACGACACTGCTCTCTCTACCACAACCCATTTCCTTTTTTAGCAAAGTTGCACAGGGGATTTGGCGCCAACTGTACGTTTTTGGCTTGCGTAACAATTCTATGCTTGACTGCACATGACGACGAATGGCGCGAAAATCCACCACTTGTGCTTTTTTCTCGCTTCTCTTCCTTGTGTTTGCCACGTAGTCACAAGGGATGGCGGGAACGTTGCCTTATATAAACAGAAAGGAAATTTTACGAGTCACACGTTCCTAATAACTGATCATGTTTAACGTTTCTTGGACGCACGTCGCTGCGCAAACAAAGAATAAAAGATAAACATTGATGCAACTTGTCACTTTCAATGTCTCATTGTTGAATACTGTAGGGTTAAAGCAGCAGTAGAGAATCAATTCTTGGTCAACGCATTTTGTAATACATGGTTCTCCTCATACACATTTTCTGTGGTCGAGCGCTATCTTATGCTGGTAATATCTTGAATATATTCAGATATGAATGGCGACGTGTTTATCTATCGTAAGCAGTGAACCGCTAAAACAGACGAACATCGCCAAAATATATTTTAACTGTTCTAGCAAGCATAATTTGCCCGATGAAAATACCGCACAACTTCATAGTTGATCGTTTTGCTGATGTTATTTGTTGTGTTCCTTCCAATGCAATCTTATTTTATTATCTTACATTTGAAATGAGCTTACATGGATAGTTACGGTGTATGCAAACAAGACTGTCCTCCATCTTTACGGTAACGTTATGTCTTGTTCTCGCAAGGCTGGGAAAGGTGTTTCGCACCAACTGTACATATTTCTCTTACTTCACTGCACNTGACGACGAATAGCGCGAAAATCAACCACATGCGCTTTTTTCTCGCTTNTTTTACTTAAACGTGTCTGGCAGTCATATCGATTGTCGCGAACGTTGCTTTGTATCAATAGAAAGAAAAGTTTATGTCGCACTTTCCGAATAACTGTTTGCGTTTAGCGTTTGTGGGCGAACTTTGCGGGGCAAAAAAGCAGAAAACAAACATTGATATGTACGTTGAAAGGATCAGCCTTTCTTGATTTTTCGTGAACTGTTACGCTTTGTTTAACCGCGTGGTTTCTCTCTGGCATACGTCATCGCGCACGTGTGTTATCTCCAGAAGAAATGTGTCTTTCTTAGACCGCTACCAAACGCAGATTTTCTTAGCAGTGACTAGTTTATGAGGCTCTTGGAAGGTCAGCCTTTAAGCTTTGAAAAATATTTAGTAATGTCGTTTCAACTAGCCACAGTTCGTGTGTTTTTCTTTGCTTGTTTTCAAGTGCCAACATTTCGCCTGTAAGATTTGTCTTTCATTTACAGGACTGATGATGCGTTGGAAAACGCGAAACTAATTTCTCCGTCAATAAACTGTGACTGATTTACTTGCCGCCATCTTTGTGGCCTTTAACTATGAAAAATTGATACGTTTGCAAGTTTTAATCGTCACAGAAGAATGAAAGCAGAAAGCAGACAGATTCTTCAGAAGCTTGCCGCAAGGCTAAAGTTTGTTTGTTGTCACTTTCAATGTCTCATTGTTGAAGACTGGGGCAGAAGTACAGAAAGCCCTCTTGATCAACGAACTTAGTAATACTAGATTCTCTTCAGTACGTTTGCTGTTGTCCAAACGTCATGTTATACCACGCACCATTGTGTAACTGGTGAGAACTAAGCCCCATTGTTTTTTGTTGTTTTACATGAATAGTGAGAACCTACGAAAATCCCCAACTTTCTTCGTTATAATTGTATCATGCCAAGCAAGTATCTCGTGTGATGATGACGCTATTCAAAATCATAGTTAAAGAAATAGTCTAATAAATATTGAGTTGATCACAACTTTTTGCACTGTCTACAAGACGGAAATGCCCCAGAATAAAGTGTAAGAATCCTGTCTTCGTGTACATAGTCCTGCCAGTATTTTCTGAAAGTGGTATACAAATAGCCACAAACCAGAAGAACGCTTCGAAGATTTGACCGACCCTTAAGCAGGGCGTTGGTGTGAAGCTGTGAATTACAAAGCTCCAACACTCCCATGCGGAGAACGTTCCTTTTGACAACGCTCTTGGTTGGGAAGACGTGTTTCGGGTTGCTTCGCCAAGTAAGCACCTATTACGTATTGCAGCAGGTGTGTAAATGGCCGTAACTACACAAGAGTATTCGGAACAGTAGCATTTACAAACTGTGGACAGGATAGGTAACTGTACTAGCACATTCTGCAATTGGGTAATTAGCTTCACTATTTGTGGATGTTTTATTTAATAATCATGGACTTGGCAAAGACCTGAATATGCCTACATAGTGAGAAAGCAAAGTTAGCAGAGAGGCACGTTTAAGTCTCATTCACCGCATATGGAAAACACGGGTATGTTGCTCCTACGTTTACTGAAAAACGTAAAACAAAGCGCGCGGCCACATACAGACAAATCACCCGTGTCAATAAAACACGGTAACACCAAGCATGAAAAAAGCTCAGGGCAACAACTCGGGTAAAACCACTCACAACGGTTATGTTAGGATTGCCTTCAATTTCGCTACTAGTTGAACTCAGCTGGAAATCAGTTAAAAACTGCAAGGCTACATGGCACAACTTAGGTTAAAAACGTAGCGAAGATGGACATCCGTAAAACGAACTGCAAAACGGGGGAGAAGCTTTCGGAACGAAGTGAAACTTCCGACATTTAAGTATCTGCAAAAAAATTGGAATTAAAAACAAAATTGCTGGCAAGTCAACTACCATCAGAGCTTCGTCAAACTCACCTGGGCTGCCCTCATCGCTGCTGGGGTCACAAGGAATGTTCGGTAGCTCTTCCTGCACCTCATCACCAACTTCACCGGAATCAGATTCGTTGGTTGAACTGCACCGAGCATTCGACGAAAACTTTTTCTCAGCTCCAGAACCTCCCTGGCTGCCGTCGATGGATGACACACCCCAAACTGCAGTCGGCCTATCCCCGGCTCCATCCACCTCCAGCGGATTGCTTGCGGCAGGCAATCGGCGCTGGATGCGTTGCGACGGTCTTCTGCGATTAGCACCATTGGTAGGCATAAAAACAACGGCGATGCGGAGCGACATCAGAACGATGGCAGCAGACATAGAAATCGCCAACACGATGATTGGACTGAAAAACAGAAAAACGCCTTGGTGAAACAGTCCTGAAAAACAGAAAAGGCAGAACACGGTTGTAACCGTTATGATCATGTACAGGATTACGAGACGTATCGCGATACTTACAATACTGCGACGAGCGGTTCGATCAACTCCATGGTGCCATCCAGAAGTTGCGGGAAAAACAAAAAAAACATTACTATTAACNCGAGGTCTAGTATCGAGAGCATGCTTGCAAGACAAAACTCAACCTTGGTGCAGATAACTGCGAAATATTAAAATTATATTACTCCAATATATGGACAGCAATATGAAACAAAATTGTAACTTTAAAGTGAAACAGCAACTAATCGCTTAAATCAAATTATAACTACAATTGTACTTTCCCAGACGTAAAATTTCTTTCGGCTCCCAGCAGCAANACCTTACAAATTCATTAACAAGGTTGAATGCATCGCTTCTCAATGCTACCAAAACTTTATAACATCAGCCAATTACTGTTGTATACAAAGCCATTCCAACTCTGAAATGCTTCTGCGAACGACAATGACTTTTGAGGTCTTTTTTGCCTCTTGGCAGTTTAATCAATCAAGAAAAAACGAAACGCTTCAAAGAAGATGGAATCTGCGCTTTGAAATTAGTGCTTGCGTTGTTGCTGCAAGCAAGATAGTTTGATTTCAAATATTTTCCGGGCAAATTATGAAAACTGTCTGAAACAGTGTTTATCAAGTTTTTTCTTACGTATTGACCTCTTACAAACCCTAAACACTTTCGTTCCTTCCCACCATAAACCATAAAAATGACAAATGCTGAGGTTAGAGTTACACAAAATGAAGGGGAAGAAATAGAGCTTTAAAGCAAAAAAACAGTTTCTTGGCGAAACTTTCACAGAACATAAAAGCAAAGGGTTGTGATGAAAGCTTAGAGGGTGAGGTTGAAGACTACAAAACGTCGTTCTACTATAAATCCGACAAGCATAACTGTAATTGCGCAAAGATGAATCGATAAATTCCATAACGCCTCAGCACCAACGCACAAAGCAGTGCAACTCCCTGAGGNCGCCGGAACGGGAGTGCATAACGGGGACACTTCTCCCTTGACCTTCAAAAGTGGGCAACGGGGGAACAGGTTCCCTTACATAACAGCATGATAGGTAATTTCATGTTTTGTCAAGATGGAGTTGAAACAAATTTAATACAGCTATTCGCGCACATAGAAAATTCAGAATGGTGTTCTACAATTTCTGTTACAACTTTTAAGGCCAGCATTGTTGCTGAACATGTAAATTCGAAGAGAATGTCTATTATGGGTGTGCGTTTGCACTGGACTCAAGCGAACAGTTTTGAACTCGTGGCACGTCAAAACGTAACTACGCCTACAGACGTAACAATGCGAACGATATTGTATCCATCTTGTTCGTTACAACCGATTTTAGGTTATGCCTACATATTGTCGTTATGTCGAGAGTAGAAAGAAATCAAAATGCTGCTGTGAAAACTCTTGCCAAGACAGCAGCAACCCAAACCGGGCAGTCACGGATAACATCACATTTTCAATCATTGATAGTCAGGCGTCAGCCACCAAAACTTGTGAAGAAATTAGCACAACAAAATTAAAGCAAAGTGTAGTAGATGAACTGCATGCCATTGAAAAGGCTTGGGTTAAGGATGCCATTGAGTATTCAAAAAAAGATAAAAAGTGCAGCGAAAAGAATGGACGATGTTTTGTAGAAGAATGGTTTGAAAGTTACGACTGGCTCGTTTATATCAGATAAAAAATAAAGCATTTTACGCAACTTGCACAGCTAACAGTAATATTCAGAAGGGAACGTTTAATTTCAAATATGGTGACGGTTTTGATAACTGGAAAAAAAGTGCCTAAAGACTAAAAGAACACTAGGAAAATGCCCCTCACCAAGCTGTCTGTGCTGCACTAGCGAGGGAAAAAAACACCAACATAACTTCTATCAGGTCACTCCAACTTGAAAAGCAGCAGCTACGAAGCAAGGGCTGATTTCTCATCTTCAAACGTTGAAGACATTAGTGCGACAAGGTATTGCTGTCAGAGGTGATACCGATTTAAAGTCAAATATATATCAATTTGACCTAGACAAAGCTATCAATGACAAAGGTCTCAAGCTACTGCGCCAAGAGAAACGATTCGTGAGTGCGCATGACACTGTGGAAGAACAAATGCAGGTGCTTGTTTTAACAGCTCGAAGGGATTTACTAAGTCGTACTCTGGAAAAAGACTTCTACACAATCGTTGCCGACGAATCGTCAGATGTTTCCAAAAAGGAGCAGTTGTCATTCTGTGTCAGAACGTGCAAAGTCTGCCATGAAATCACTGAAGACTTTGATGGGTTTATGAATGTTTCGAAGGTCTAACATCTGATGCGCTTTTAAAGTACCTAAAGGATATCTTTCTCAGGTGCTGTTTAGATCTGTGGTTCTTAACCTTTTCTCCATCACGCCCCCCAAAAGTAATTTTCCTTGCCTCACGTCCCCCTTACTTTACATAAGTTGTGAAACAAATGTATCTCTTGGTCAATTTGTTTAATTTTAAGGTTTTGTAACAAACACTAAGTCCAGGGTTTCGTTAAGGCGTTTTAGGAACCCGAATTGGGTCCCTAGAATCGAAAATCAGGTCCCTAGAATCAGAGAAAATCGGATCCCTAGAATCTGATAAAGTGGGACCCTACAGGTCCATAGCGGGTACCTAACATTTCCCTTAGCAAAAACCCTGCTAATTGCGTAGAGTACAAGCACGCACAGTCTGCACAATGCAGATTGGTAAACACAGACACAACACAATAATTCATAGCGAGTTTGGAGGTAGAACAACAGGGCTACAGACACTTCCCTAAAACTATTGTTCATTAACCCATAACACCTGATACAAAACTACATCCAGAGTAGGACATTGAGTCTAACCCTGGTCAAGGCCAGGTAAAGTACGGAAGTATTGTGGCATGCACACACCCTCAACCAAACAAACACTGCAACATCCGAGCACTCAGTCACAAAGTAAAATGCGGTCGCAGTGTTCAAACAATAAGGACGAATATAAACAATCTGACTGCATCAAAGCACGAAGCTACACGTTGTTAGAATTTCTGCATCGTTCAAGAAAGTGGTACATATTTTTTCACAATAAGGCCTCAAGATAGGAATGTTGCATTTAACCTGATGAATATTAACACTCGCTCGCCACGGAAGGTTGTATAGAGCCCTGCACCCAAAATTATAGGCCACTGATTTTTTACAATTTGGCCAATAATTGGTGCAACATTATTTTGCAGCATTAAATGAAAAACGCTTTCTTTTAAGCGACATTGTACCAGATTTACCGGTAGTCACAGATATGCATGTTCCTACTCTAACCAGCATACTTACTGTGTTGCGGTTGCTTCTTCTTGATTTGTGCGAACCTTTGCAAATTCTTTGTTTTTTGATTCACTCTGCATAGCTTTGCAACCGCACACTACTTCGCAGAGTGAATACAGATCACTCTCACTAATTGCAAATCGGTTGAACCAGTGGTTTCCAAACACTTTCGAGCCGTTACCCTAATCAAGGTAGCAATTACGTCTTATTACCCTTAATATTTCGCAGTGATCGCTCATAATACAGAACAACATTTTGGTTCCGCGGTACCCCCAAAAAATCGCGTATTACCCCGGGCTAATTTATCCCACTTAGGCAACCACTGGGTTAAACCATTCAAACCTGAAAAAATAACACGGTTAATCGCACAAACCAGATANTTCAATAGAAATGTTATTTTAATTTTTTAGATTTAAACATTTATTCCGCGCCGCTTTAAAGTGAGTAAAAGACACAGTTCCGAGATTAAGCAACTGAGTATCGCCATCGGGATGGCCAGAAAGCAAAGTTACTTTTTCTTTGGCAGAGAAGTCGGTGTCGTATGGTGGTCTGTAGCTGATAAGCCGCATTTAAAACCTTATTCTCACATTCAACAATAGTGTGGCTCAAGTGCAGTTGAATCTTCATGAATATACATTGTCGCATCACAGAAGAACATGGCGGGAGTAATGTAGAAAATTAGTACCATGCAGGTGTACGGCCACACTGCAGAAAGCTCGTCGAATTACAGAAAGCCAATGCGGCATCACACGCTGCGTGGAGCTCTGTCAAATGCGACAATGGTACAATGTTATTGTTAAAGGGTCTTGACATGCCGACTAAACAGCCCCCCTAGTTGCGCCCGTCCCTGAATGTTTGCATGCAGAATCGATTTCGGCCTGCAAAATTTCAAGATACTTAACCCCGACTTCCATCTCTGCCGGAACTAAACCAAATAACATGTAACGGCGTAAAACTAGCACGGGCGTAACTTTCAAAATTTTTCTAAGTTGCAGAGCATGTGAGGGTTCGCGCCCCCCTAGAAATTTCTTGACGCCCCCCCCCCGGTTAAGAACCACTGGTTGAGATGGTAAGAAAATGGGGTTTGATGGGGCTGTAGCGATGAAATCTCAAGGAAGAAAGCTTTGTGCTGACGTTGTCCCAAATGATGTATATGTACATTGTTTCGCCCAATGTAAAGAGCTGACTGTTAAAGAGGCAGTCAGGCAGTGCTTTCCTTGTCAGAATCGCTGGACTTTGCCAAGCTTTATGTGTAATCGTGGATGTTTATCCGAAACGTATTCGCTTATTTGAAGAAATTCAGAATGAGGACAAGAATGAGAAAGGTGCAGATGACTATAAGATACTTCATCTCCAACACCTGTCCCCAACAAGATGGACAACAAGAGTGAAAGCAGTTGACGTCATTTTGGAGAAAGCCAACGAACTGCGTAAAACTCTCGAAACGTTAAAAGACGATCCATGCATTCCTTCTGACACTAAAGCTAGGATCCGTGGAATTCTACAGCGCCAGTTTTCCTCACAACGTGTACTCTTCAATTTGAATATGACACAAAAGCTTCTTTAGTGATTGGAAAAGTTCTCAAATGAGCTTCAATCAGCTGACATCTCTGCTGAGTATGGTTTGTATTCCTTGCCGCACATTCTTCAGACGCTTCAAGAACTGAGAAACGATGTAGAATTTCAGCAAATCCTTAGCGAGACCACAACTGTTTTTGATGTTGCGCTAAAAACTGAGACAGGACGACCAAAGAAAGTCCCACGATCTATGGAAGATGGAGACAACTTTTGCACTGGGACGTTCCCTATATTTAATACAACCAGTGATGAAAGTATTAACAGTATGCGACAGTCTTACTATGAGGTCATCGATCTGGTCACTGAAGGCCTTAGCACACGGTTTCAACAGTAACCTATTACTTTGGTAAGCAGTATAGAAAAAACTACTAAGGTCAATGTTTCAAAAAGTTATTTCAGAAAGCACTTAATAATGACGAACGCTTTGATCGATAAAAACAAACCGAGACTACACTTGATGGCTTGCCTACAATCCTTAATTTATGCAACATGGAGGCGAAGAAAAGAATAACGTCAATCTCCCGCATTTCAATAATCGCTGAAATTTTCAATTCAATGTCCTCTGCACAAAAATACTGCTCCGTGGCACATCAGGTAATTAGATTGCATTACACTATACCTCTGACCTCAGTATCATCTGAGCGTTCGTTCAGCGCATTGCGCCGATTGAAGACATGGCTGCGCGCAGACACTGGAGGAAATCACTCAAATAACATATTGTTTGCAAGTGTTCAAAAATGTCATATGGATAAAATTGACATCAAAGCTGCTGCTAAGGAATTCGCTGAGGGGAATGCCAGCAGAACAGCTTACTTTGAAAAAGACGTGTAGAAATTCAGCTAACGTTTTCATGTCATGATTAATCGAATGCGCGGACAAGTTGTGTCGAGTGTTCCTATTGATAATGGCTTTGAACTTTCAAACTCACTCTCATTTGTTCCGAACTACTGTCAACTTCTATGGTTCTTTTGCATTGTGTGCGGTGAACGATTTGTGTCTTAGAAATTACATCTGATCGGATGCTGGGCGACATATTATATCACGCATTCTGCGGTAGAACAGTGGTTTAGCAATGTGTTGAAAATTCCGTATCGCTTAAATTTTCAGCGATTATTTTATTACAATAGTAACACTGCATGTCATGTTTTGTTTTATCAGTTTTGTTTGCTTGTTCTTTTTGCAACAAATATGTTCGTTTCGTTTGCTGGTTTTATCGAGTTTTCATAAAAATTGTCTAGTGTAAAAATTGAGGTTTGTCAAATGAATACCATATTGAAAAAAAGCACATTTGTAACGACTTTTTTGTTATTTATACGTTTCCATTTTCCTCAATTATTTTACTGCTCCGCCTGCCTTACCGCTGTTTCGGCGTCCCTGCACACACATCAAACAAACTCACAACCGGTGCTGTACAGGTACGTGGTGGAGAGCAGTTTCAGAAAGCTGCAATTTCGGATCTTTCCTCTGTTTAACGCCCTTATTCCATCTTCTGTTTTTTGCTCTGTACTTAGATGCTTTTACTGTGTTTTTTTAAATTGGTATCGCTTGCTTGAAACAAGAAAGAGCAGCTTAGAGTTTGATTTCGAGTTTTAAAAGTATGTAATGTATGTATAATATGCTGATTTCAACAAAGATTGAAAATGCGCTTGATAAATAAGGCGTTTCACTAATCAGAGAAATACAACGCTTTCATATTAAAACGCCTTTATCCTGAACGTAGCTGTAGGCTTCAAACTTTAAAACTCATGGTTGTATCTCACGTAAATTAGATTTTATTTTAAGCACTNANACAAAACATTATTTAAGCAGCCTGCAANAATTTAAACTGGTTCTGACACATGAGAAATATGCACGTTTCGAAAGTGGTCGCTTATTAGAGGAAACACAATTTTCGCTGCTTTTCTGGAAAAGTAGCTGTGAATCCTTTAACGTCCGAGGTTGATTTGAACTTTATTTTAACCCCCAATTCATTTTACTTTGTCAAGTCATTCACAGAACTGGTTACAAGAATTCTGCTTAAAATGTATTGGAGTATAACTTGTTCCGTTTACCTATGTACGTAACATTTTGCAAATATGCAAATATGAGCTCACCGTCAAGTGTTGTTCAGGTGACGAAGATTGGCGCGAAAGTCAACCACTTGTTCTTTTTTCTTGCTTCTCTTCCCTGTACGTATCTTGGTGTGACATAGAATGGCTGCAAATTTGCCTTATATCAATAGATAAGAAGTTTATGTTGCACTTTCCAAATAAATGTTCGCCTTTAAAGTTTCTTGGACGCATATCGTTGCACAAACAAACAAACAAGACAATCACTGATGCAGCTTGCCACCTTGAATGTCTCACTGTTGAAACCTGAAAGGTAATTATGCAGAAGTACAGAAATAAACCTTCACGAATAAATATTTTAATACTTTGTTCTATACTCACTACGATTTCTGTTGTCGAAACGTACGTTATACCAGTACTATTTTTATCTGGTTAGAACTAGCCAACTTGTTGTTTGGCTTGAATCGCCACAACATGCGAATATCGCCAAAAATATTTCATTTGTTATGATTGTATCATACAAAGCAAATATCTCGTCTCATGCAATCGCATTCTTACTAAACTTCATTGGAAATGAGCGAACAGGTAGAAGTATATACAAACGACACTCCCTTCCATCTCTGCCACACAGTGGCGATTCTAGAACTTAAAAAGTAGGGGGGCCACTGCGGGGCCAAGAAAAACTTAGGGGGGCAACAAAAATGTCCATCTCGCATGGTGATTTTTTCGTTGTTTTGAAGATTAAGTTGCTATGATTTACCCTATCAAACCCAACATAGGCTTATGAATATCTTTAAATATGAAGCAGCGTTTTTATTCACTAGAGACATCTAGACACCACTGTAGATGCAATCACACACGTGTACTGCTATGTCGGATATTCAGTGCTAACCATGCAACTTTCACAGCACTGCACATGTGAAACGAAACAATTGTACCGGCCCCACATGGACGAAAACAGCTCAACAAAAGTGAATACAATTCACATGAAAGCGAAACGGTTCCAACCACGAATTCCATCTTGACACAAAGACAAGTAGTCTGCTGATAGCCAACAAGTTTCGTCAAAATATTCTTACTACAAAACACAAAAAATAAGCCATCTGCCAACAGATTGGTGGCTAATAACTAATCCGTTTTTGTGCTAGCTTATGGACATTTTGTGATTGTAGTGTAACCAAGGACGGCTTTAGAGCGCGGGGCCCTAAGCCATCTTAGTTTTTGGGGCCTCACGCAGGTGTGGCCTATTTGAGCGTTTGTCTGAAAAGCGTCAAAGTGTGCCTCTCTCATGTGAAGCGCCCCCTCAAAGATATATCTTTTGCAATATTGGTTCTACGATTGCCTTAGATCTTCAACAAAAAGTAAAGCCTTTTATAGGCTGGTGATATACAGCATGAAGACATGTTTTGCACAGCAAAGTATTTTTGCAACACCCTCAGCTAATCCAATGAAGTAAACCCAATGTAGACACGTGTTTCCAAGTAAAACTCACGAGAAACTGTTCTAGTTGATTTAACTAAGACATAGAGTTTCAACAAGCAATTTATTGCGGACAATCTACAAGTTGGTAACAACCAAACGTAGTATCCAATACTGACAACATTGCTTTTCATCGGAGTTTTGCAGTGTCTGGAAGTCTTGCGTCACTGCGAACTTTTTTCAGTGGAAGATTGAACATCAAGTAAGTAGGCTACTCTTCCTTCTTTTTCATTCTTTTCTTGTAACCACAGGCGAAGCCATAAGGGGCCAAGGGGACCATGCTCTCCTCAAATTTCTAGCACGTCTTGTGATTTTGTGCTTTGACAGGCAGTGTTCCGAATAAAGTACTGTTCCTCGCTTACATTTAAAACATTTCTCCCCAAATTTTGGTCTGGTTACGCTACTGCTTCTAACCACTTCCATACAGACGACCTGCGTCTCTCACGCACCCAGCCACGTTCGTCAGTATCAAGCCTTTCACACTGCACTTTCTTACTTGATGTTCAATCTTTCACTGGCAAAAAGCTCGCAACGACGCAAGAGCTCCAGACACTGCAGAACTCCGATGAAAAGGAGTATTGTCATTCTTATATTGCGTAGCAAGCAATATTATCGTGTTGCTACTGTACTGATAAGAGTCTAGAATAGACGTTTGCATTTTTGCTC
>JGI24022J15233_10005248_pt1 | contig 13677 bp, 10 predicted proteins | sample Ectturendosymbi2_FD_15233 | JGI IMG/M metagenome (IMG submission 15233) | reverse complement strand
TAACAAACGTGTTGCTACGCCTTGTGGTACTGCCGAAGAACATTCTGCAATACACCCGATCTCGACTTACAATGTTGGTGATTAACTAAGAAAATAAACATCAATATTCTGATTGCTAAGGGGGGGGACTTGAACCCCTTCAGCCCCCCCCTGGCTGCGCCTTTGGTTAACTTAGTGTATGTTGGTCTGGAATCTGATATGGAAAGCTGATGATTTTTCTGAAAATATTTTTTAAAGAAAATTTTATTTACCCAGAAAACGTCATTTGGATGTATATGTACATGCAATGGAATCCCGCTAGCACGGCCACCCACTGGAGGACACTGAATTGGTCGTGTTAGCCGCGCCGGAGTGGTCATGTTAGTGGATTTAATCACACTTGCATTCCTAAAGGTTTCATGTATTGGATTTCCAAACGTTCATATCGCAGTTCGCATTAATCTGTCCATGGCAATATCAAACTGCAGTGGGGAGTGATCTTTTTCAAAAATAAAAAGATTAAATGAGGTTCGAGGAAGTTGCATGGGTCAACAGTGGCTCGGTTTTCTCTCCCTGATGAGCATTGAAAATGATATTATAGAGTCACTAGCAGTGGCTTGCAAACAGAAGGAGGAAAGGGGCGACGGCTCAAGGAATCCAAGGCAGAGGGGAATCAAAAGAATGAAATTAGAGAAATTAAAAGGCTGTAACTGGAGATTTTTCCTATTTATAGCAGCTAACACATGGTGAATGGATTTAGCTTTTCGGAATTGTTTTTTTTTTGCCAACACTTCTAGTTTTTACCTATTCAAATTCCAGTAATTTTGACATTTTTCAATGCCAGTGATCAATACTTTTAGGTGTGCGGCGCACACCCAATCAAACGGACAGTGACATGACTTTTTCCAGATCGTGCGATCAAGCGAAAATCACAACAAAGTCTTGAAAGGCGTATATGGACGTTTAACTAATCTTCGGTGACAAATTTCAAAACTGTCCCATTTCAACTTGCTTGATTAAACTGCCTTTTTGATGCATCTCTTGTTTCCCGTTTCGTTTTTTGATGTGACAACCCTGGATGTGCGCTAAAACAGCCGCACACCTGTGCTTGCGATGTGTCATCATTTCGAGCTTCGTCATTAATTGCCAGTTTAGGCAGATTGATCATAACGACTCACACTACCTCGCATCTGTTCTGTCCCCCCAGTAGTTTTACATATAGGCTAGTCACATAATAAAAAATGAAAATTTTTTTGCGTGCTTTATGCGCATTCTAAATTCTTGTGTAGTTTAGCAAGTTTCACACTGTCATCCCTGGTTGTCCGCCATTCCAGCCGCATACCTTCTTTGCTCAATTGATGCTGTTCGACGACACATTCGCGCAGACTTATAGCTTTGCAGATGTGAACTGCGCTGACGTAGCATTGTGTTCTACTCTCTTCTTTTAACACGTTGCTAGATATTTTTGCAGTTACTGTATAAACTGCTCCGTGGTAGCGTTGATTTCTGTTTTTCTCCGGTCTCTTAACTTGAAGCGCTGATATAATTTATGTTGATTCCAGGGACACATTGTACAACAACGACGAAGGAGAATGCGTGTAGAATAATATGCAGATTGAGTCAACAAACTTTGCCAAAACGTTGGTTTGCAAGCGCATATATGACGTCTTCTTTTGACGTTGCAAACAGCGTATATCCAGTAACAATGACCACCATGCACTGCTGCTCAATACTAGATTTTGGTATAGTAACAGGCATAGGCATCAGTGTTGCCACTTCTGATGTTTTCGGAGAAATTTCTGATGTCTGACGTTTTGGCGACAAATCTGATGTTGACTGGGCTGTTGTTTTGTTTCTTTACCACATTTCCTCTCATTTTAGGATAAAAATAAGTCAGATTTCTTTTACTCAATCTGTTCCCTCATGTATGTTTGTTTATCGTTCTAAACTCAAGAAGCTCTTTTCGCTACGTTGACAATAACATTTTTTTGTTACTCATGCTGCACTTCTCCAATTAATGACACTCTTCGCTGTGCTTCGGATTCAACGAGGTTTCCGGGTTGCCAATTTGGCTTTTTTGAAGCCAGATTTTGAAATTCTGGCTTTTTTGAACGCACTTGGCATTGTCTGAAAATCAAAAAAAGCCAGACAACAGCTGGCTTTTTTTACGTTTTTTTAGTCGGAAAGACTTGTCTCTGGCAAAACATTATCTGAGGTGCATATTCATTACAAATCTCTTCTATGACGCTGCAGGGTGCAAAGAATATTGCAAAGATTTTTCTGTTGCTCTAAAAATGTTCAATTTAGTTAATAAGAAACAAATGTATGACAGTGTAATTACGAGGAAAGAAAATGCTTCTAAAGATAGATATTGTATTATGTCGATGTTTCTGACATGTTTTAATATCCATTTTTGTTTGGTTATGCATGTTTCATGTGCATATGTCTTAAGACTGCTATCTGGCTGATTGGGACAAAGTCTGGCTTTTTTCTGTGAAGACAGGTTGGCAACCCTGCGAGATTTGTCACGTTTTGTTAGATATGGGTAATGAAACCATTTAGCTTATGAAACTGCAACGTAGAAATCTGATGTTGAAGAAGGCAACAATCTGATGTTAACGAGACTGACCCCAGTGGCAACAATGCGTACAATTAAGCAGTCGCCCCGCGTATCATCAGACCTGTACACGCCACTGGTCACTAACCTTCAGTGATTTGATCAGCGACTTTGCTTTTAAAAACGCTCGCAAAAATTCCATGTAACGTAACCAAACACCACTCTAAGATGAAAGATTATTAGTTAATTTGTACATACATTATATTGTTGAGCATCCGAAAGGCGTATATGTCACAGCTGGCATGGTTTGGTAATACAGTTTTCGAAATAGACGTCTGCTGGTAACCAGTCCCGACGCCAAGGGGGCTTAGCCTCCCAAAAAAGTTACAAATCCCCCAAAATTGAAATATGAAACACAAATCCCTCGAAATTGAAATATGAAACAGCTAGACCAAGTGTGCAGGTCACGATCAAGAGTGCAAACAAGCGCTTCCCGACCATAGCCTGTTTCAAACCTGTTTAAAATATTTTTTCAAAATGGGTCCCTGCACCTATGGAGGGCTCCGCGTAAGTGCCCACAGAATTAACGTTTGAAGTCTTCTATATATTCTAAGAGGATTAAACCACAACTGAAACGTGAAGTGAACAATGAAACGTTCTTTACATCACTGAGATCGTTTTATCAGATTGATTATATAGCCTGCTATACGCATTATATACGCTATTTTTATTTAAAGACGGGGATACTACACGAAATTTTAACATATATAATTTTACATTTGTAATATAGGTATGCCGCCATCACATCCCTTAATTTTTCCGTTTCATCCCTTGAAACGAGTAAACTATTAAAATGTCATGCGGTGAGCTTACCGGAAATTTAAAAACCAATAGGGATGGAAGTTTGACGAAACATGTGGGGTTCGTATATGCCTATACAAAGAAAGCAAAAAATAAAAAAATTAATGAGAAAGGTAGCGACAAGCAGAAAAAACAAGAATCATAATCGACAATCACAAACAAGTCACATTTCAGTTTGTTAGTGTTTTCTTGCGGTTTTGAAGGTGCTTTATTAATTTTTATATCTTTAAGAACATTTTTAAGCTTTGGTAAACTTCATGTTGAAACGGATTGGATGTACTTTTGAAGGTAGTTACGATGATTTATTATTTATAGGATATTTAAATAAATGCTGCCTATTTTTGTAGGATTCAGGTCACAAAATTGTGTCACATGTATTAACCCACGGAGTATCTAAGGCTAGTGTCAGTTTTTTTTAATTCAAGTCACAAAATTGCTAATCTAGAACTTCTCAGTGTCACTAGCGTTATAAATTCAGGTCAAAAAATTGCTAACCTGTAACTACATACGACACATTTGAATTACATCAGCTTTTTAAAAATTCAGGTCACAAATTGCTAGCTTAGAACTTCTCACAGAGTGCCACTAGCCTTAGATATTTTGTGGGTTATTACATGCGACAAATCTGAATTACACAGTATATCAGTTTTTTGACGAAATAATCGATAAATTTGCAGCAGCAAAGGCAAGATGCCTTTGATATTAGGTTAATTTATCAGGGTATCAGGTTATATCCAAAGACATGGTTTTGGATTCTGCAATTTCATATTTGTTTAGTAGCTTTGTATCAAATCATTTACCTTCAGTTTTCATATGCATTCCTCTGCGGTGGCGGATCCAGGCCAGGCGCTTGGGGGGAGGGCAGTCGTATAAGGGGCGCCAAAAAGTCTTCACTTGTTTGAATACCCCAGATTGTCTGAGAATCGTTGCGTATCACACAAAAGTGGCTTACTTTTTGCAGTCCAAGAAAGTGGCTATTTTTGTTGGTTGAACCACTCGATGTTTCAGGAAATGACCACACTTTAAAAGCGCCTTATATCATTAATTCATGAAACTTTTGAAACGGGTTTGAAAAAGATGGACCACGATTTTTCACAAACTGCACAGTAAATAACACTGTTGGTGTGGTGTCCCAAACAATCCCTTATATCCATGGGCGTCGGACGGATTTTTCCCCTTGAGGCAAGTGAATTTTTCCAGTGGGTGGCCGAAGGAGTTTTTCCAGGGGGATATGAACAGTGGTGAAATTTCATTTTACCCAACATTTCTACTAAAATGTTAATAGGAAAACCTAAACCTTCACAATCCAGGGGAGGACTTTGGCGTTGCTACCCTTCTTCCGACGCCCATGCTAATATCTACAAAATATATTTAAAAGATTTAAGATACACCCAAAAGCATTTGAAACTGTTTCAGCTATCCGTAGCGAGATCAGAAAAACACAATGTCTGAAACGTATTCCCGACCTGGTAGAACGGTTCTTTTTACACTAACAAGTGACAACTCAAGTCCCAAATTAAGGTTCGAGTAAATAGGTAAATGACAACCATGTTTCCATACAAAAGTTGTGCGTTTCCGTACATGGAAAGCATATTTATTGCTGAAGCGCCAATTCAATACCGTTGCGTACGCCTATGTTTTAATCTGATGTAGAAGTGTACAGTGCATTTTACTGCGCTGCTTTAACGTGGGCAAGAGCGATGAGCTTTAATATTCTTTAAGTGTACAGTTTGCTCTGCTGTCTAAGCGTTGGGTGTTTAACTCCCTATGTTAAAGTGGAATTCTGACAGTTACTGGTGATGACATACGGGTGTAACTGTACATCACCTGACAGCAATCACGTTGCATCATTAAAATCCGCCAAAACGTTGGTTTGGAAATGTGAATAGCAGAAACTTCTAACGCCTTCAGTGCGGCGAGTTTTCTGCGAATTTTTGCGCGGAAACACATCGAAAAACAGCCCAACATAAATCGAATTCAGAAAATTACGCATAAGTTATTGTAACAACACAGCACTATTTTCTTATTTTAGAAAGTTTTTGACCGTCTACTTCTACTCCAAGCACTCTACACTACAGCTAAATTCGGGACTTACGTCAGTTTTTTAGGTTTTTTCTGGGATGCTGATTTTTGCAACTAACTTCGGCACATGTCCCGATTTAATCCTAACTTTGTGTCCTTTAAGACGGAAGGGGATGAATGAATGAAATCTCCATCGTTTCGTTATGTACTACAACGCTTCAAAAAGTAGCCTACGGATCTCATATCAAATTTCGCTTTGGTGCTTTCCCCGTCGAGCTTTTGTGCATGTCTATGGCATGTTGGGCTAGGAATGATTCATTAAACTTTTTCACACAATTTCACCTTGTGAGGGTTAATAAAACTACGCAAAACAACGCGAAGGAGCGGCAAGACTTGAAGTCGGGAAAAGGCATTACAAGAAAAGTTATTCACGATGGGATAAATCTTCGTACAAGGTGCTAAATTTTTCTTGAAGTTTAGCATCATAGATGACCAAATTTTATTTTCAATGTAGCGAACTTATGTATCGTATAGTAACCAATGGCAAATTGATAAGGAACAACGATGGAAGTGTTTCCGTCATAATAGAAACTTAAACACGGTAAGAACAAACCTGCAGCCGGTAGGTGACCTGTGTATGATTAATTGACCTAATTTTTGACCGAAACGGCAAGTTGCAAAGAGCTCTATCTTTTTGCGGTTATCTTGCGGATCTCAGAAGTAACCCATAAGAAAGCCTCATCCACCCCATAGACCAAAATTGCAAAAATGACAAAATGCATCTTAAAAATTGCGGTATTCTCGCTGACGGCTGGACATTAAAATACCGGTGGGAAGAGGTAAGTCATGAGACACATAGGGTTTTGTTATTGCTATCGCAAAACAGCCCAGCATAAATCGAATTCAGCAAATTATGCAAAAAAGCCATTGTGACAACACCTTACGTAAACAAACGCAACAATATTAGCGCTGAATTCGATTATAGACACTCAAAATGGATTGATGGTCTTGGTGAGTGAAAATCGGAACACTGATGTCAACTTGCAATCAAGTCCCATTTTCGCCGAAGTCGACGAATGCTGAAAGATCTGACAGGTCTACATCGATTTAGCCCACTCTCTAAATATGTCGCCCATTTTATCAATCGTTGCATCCTCCTGCAATGCAGTTAAAGCGGATACGTGTCAACGTCAAGCCGAAGCAGTCATACGCGTAGCCAGGGGGCCCAAGAGGGCTATACCCCCCAAAGTTCTTGCATATCTTGTCACCTTTTTCCTTTGAGAGGCGGTGCACCAAACAAAATACTGTTGTTCACTTAAGGTCAAAAGATTTTCCCCAAAAAAATGCACTGGAAGCAGTTGGAGCACCGCACGAGCGAACACTTGGCTTTTAATGCATGCGATGAAGCACAGAATGCATTCAAGCTCAGCACAGAGCGTACCTTATCGTTTAAGAACGCTATTCATACACAGTTAATCAATTGAAGGCCTCCAGGTTTGGGTCGGTGAACATACGTGGCTTAGCGTGGTCGATTTGACTAGGCATGCAATTTCTGGTTTTTGTTTCGATGACGTCATCATGCTCAGTTGACGGGGGCACGACCTTTCTGCAAAAGTTGCCAAGCAATTGTGATTCACACACAATGTCTTCTGTCTTAGAAATTCAGCTGTGGTCATAATGCAAATCGTTACTTACACACATTAACAGCAACTATCACCATCATGATAAAGTCATCAATTGCAATATTCGCTCAACGATAAACACGCATGCGGGGTTTTTCGACGTTCCACATTTGACGACTAGGCGAACTTCAATGTGACATATGACCATCGTGCAAAAATTTTACAGCCCGCCCTGTACTCCACGGACTAGCGTAAGGCCAGAGGAACGTTTAACATAAGGCAGTTACTACTCGACGCAACACCGAACAACGTCTATCGTCACAAACTGGCACGGCGTCATGTAAAAAGGCGACAATCGTTTTGTCTGCAGGTATGCTGTTCGAACTGCCTGTTTACTTAAATGATTTTAAGCTGTCCCGCTAATAATTAGTTCGCGCTTTCGTCGGTTTCACACATAAGAAATTAGTGCACCCCGTCACTCTTCCCAAACTAGCGCATGAAGATGTGATGGCGTGTTTCAACAAACAGTGCAGTAGCCTCAGCAGTGTTAGCTCATCTTTAAACATAGTGAGATTTGCAGAAGCTGTGTCAATGTTGCTCCATCGGTAGACATAGTGGGATTTGCAGTAGATTAGATATTATTCCATTGCTTTTGAGTTTTTTGAGATATTTCATGGCTTTGTTGCCAGAACTGCATTGCGGCACTCTTTCAAAATTAGTAACACCTTATCAGTATGGCAATGCCACGAAGTTCACTTGGACTAAAGGTGCTTTTCGTGTCATCTACTGTGACAACCACACACTCAAGGAGCGATTTCATAACAATATTTCTTTTTTAACTCTTTTTCTGGAGGATAAGTGAATCACACATAAAGTATTCAATAGATGTGGCTAAATCAAGGTGTACCATGCCACTGCACCACAGTGGAGCAGCCAAACCATGCCACTGCACCACAGTGGAGCAGCCAAAATATAGGTGGTTAAATTTGTAGCATAACAGCAAGTTACTAGGAATTAACGATCCCAGTAAGCATTATGCTAACTAAACTGCATAAAAGTAAGTGGAAATGAACAATTTTTCCACATAAACAGAAAAATTATTCACACGGCAACATTCACCATGGAGTTTATGGTTTCACTGTTCAGATTAAAATTAGGGATCATATTTTTGACAACAGTATCAACAGCAGCTTTTGAATGCCATGTAAAAGTACATTTTTGTGCAAGTCATGGAAGGATGAACCACTTTCATTAAATTACAAAAAAATGTGCGTGGTATGCCAGCAGTGCACTGCAACTGCCAACTGTCCTGTTCGAATCACACCTGCACATAACAAAAGGCATACTTTGGGGAGCAAATTTCTAAAGAAAATGCCCAAAACAGGCACTTATGACATAATATCAAATATTTTTCAAANCCTAGCATTGTACTTTTTTATTGTCCCGCAGCACATTAATCCTGGTTTAACGAAATGTGCTGTCAGCTACAAAAGCTGTCAAGTGAAGCAGTCTTATCATGGAGCCCAACAGCGGTGTGCAAGTTATTCAAATCGTCATACACACACTGTGCTGAACTCCAGACTGAACTGTTTTTGTTAGAAAAAACTAGAAACGATCACCAATAAAACTTATTTGTTGAACTGCTTCCACGTAACCAGTTGAATCTGTCGTACAGTTTTGGGATTATATTCTTCAAAAAAACCGTTGTGTTGCTTTACAGGCTGGTGTTGGCCTCCCTGCATCGATTACACATCATATGGACTTCTCAGTCCGTATGAAAATAAGCCTAAACTTGTTGCTTGTAGCCTAATTATTACGTCATCATCAACAGCTACTTCTCCCATCGAAGCTCCAACTTTGTCCTAATACAGGGGTCTCCAAACNTTTTTGTACGAGGGCAACACATGCTATTACACAATAGTTCGAGGGACGAACATCTTACATAACGTGAATGTTTCAGGATACGTTACATTCTACCAAATCAATAACTGTTTCGTGAATATNTTATTTTTTCAATATTGACAAAATGTCTCCGCGGGTCGGATTTGGCCCGCAGGCCGTAGTTTGGAGACCCCTGTTCTAATACAATATAATTGCGCACAGAAACGCAAACTTTACAAATGCTCTGCTGTCTGCACCACTACTACCACAACAGAGCTACTGCAAGCCATGTGACTAGACTCAGGTGTCCAGGTCGATTGCGTCACGCGAAGCGTAAATTTGACAAATAGGAAAAATTAAGTAACCTGNTTTANNGCAAAACAATAGAATTAGGACCAAAAATTAGAAAAAATCAGTTTTTGTAAAAAAAAATACCAACGCANATGATGCTGGAAGACATTATGTCTGTAAGAATTTTTAATGGTGTATTCAGTTCCGATGACTTGAGCTGCTTCCAAATTGTCGATACTCAATTTCACTTAAACCAGTTAATGACACCACGTGTGCGACTCCACGAGACTCAACGAAATTTAGTTCATTCCAACCTATCTTGGCGCATGGTACGACGACATATACAACAACGGCCGGCAATGATTGGTACATTAAGCTTAAAAATTTAGCCTAGACTCAGTTTTTAATTCGACGAGTCGAGGGAACGTATATCTCGATTTTCGAAAAAACAAAGGAAAAAATTTTCTTCCAATCGACTCACCTTACAAAAACAGAAGCGAATATATTTCTCTGACAGTGGCTTATGTTCTTGCGAATAAAACGCAGTGGTTGGTATGGTCGCCACTTTCTTGGTAACAGTCAACCATTTCACGAGTCTGTAATCCCACATCTCTCCAGAACCTTCACTGTCGCTCAAATCCACCTCTAGATGCAAGACATGAACTATGGTGTAACGCTGTGGTTTCAGAACCTTCGATGAAGCACAGCTATAAAGACTCCCTATCTCAGTCGAGGTGCAACGCTAGGTTGATAATTATTAAATTATTACGAGAGCACTGGGGACAACCATATACAAATATCGTGTCATGCAAACAATGCTATGCAGAAAAAGAAAAGGAGAAGCAAACAAACTAAAAAACATGCTGTTGTTAAAGAACACTGAAACAGTCGTCGACTGAACAATTACAGCGAAGTACAAATACTATGTAAGTAAAAGATGCATATTCGAGCTGAATGGTTCTTGGAATTCAAGACCACTGCGACAAAAATCACGAAAGGGGCTTCTGTGGAAGCAGCGATAGTTCAACTGAAATTTTCAATAACCAACTGAACTTCAAACCGATTCAAGTAAAGATTAAAATATTTACTCATGTTTGAGGCGTCGGCGATCATGAAGTAACCTCCTTGAGGAATGATTGGCTTCATTCCAACCTCAGTAAGTAATTTGGCGATCTTGTCCCGTTTCGCCTGAAGCTCCTTGGGCAAAGTTAAGAAGTAAGATTGATCTGATCCCAGTCGCCCGATTTCTGTTTCGAAGCATTGCGCAACAGCCTCCTGCACATTATGCCAAGAGTTGGGGAGCGTTTTCAGGCGGAAAATGACCAATTAGTCAAAAAGCACAGTGGGCTGATCACTAAACATCTCAAAAAACGTGAATTTAAAACTAAGTTTCTCGACTGATTGGTGGAAAATGTGTTGCTACAGCACTTCATGTCGAGCTTCATTTTGGATAATTCGGCAAAGGAAAGGATAACTCCCTGAAGACAACTAATCCAGTACACAACACCGCAGGAAAAATCAAACCAATTAACGACTTCAATTGTAAGTTTTGACTCTTGCATTTTGATTGTGAACAGACTTTTACTGACATGCACATTTTCTCACGCTTTCGGCACATGAGATCATTCACCAACACTCAACTTTTCGCATGTTATTGCAAACGTCCGAAAGTGTCGGCTTTTTTGGATTATACATCGTTATGTTTTACCTTGGCTAACTGTACAACGTCGCTAAATCAAAAGTTGTTTCCTGGCACGAAAAACGACATCCTTTCTGCCATTTCGCATCAGCCTCATGATCTGAGCACACGTTTATTTTCGCTCAAAACACTCCACTATTCAATGCGTGAATGCGTAGTATACACGTTTTATGCTATCTGCATGCATTGTAATATCTGCATGGGACCAAAGCGAGGATGGCGAACATCAAACGCACATAGTTTATACCAGTGGTTTTCAACTTTGTGGTCGTGAATCACTTTTGGAGGGGTCGCGAGTTTAGATATTGTATGTACACAACTGTATTATAATTGCTTTATTCGACTTTTAGATGGGGTCATTTGGTTATAAGTGGGTTGCTATAATGGGTCACGGCACAAGAAAGGTTGTAAACCACTGTTCAGACCAGCGTTTCTCACCCGGAGCCCTCGGCCCCCCTTGGGGAAAACGGAGCGGTTTTCCGGGGGCCACGAGCAGAGGCCTTTACTAAATACCTCTGCCGTGATATTGCAAAACCTTTGATGAGCAGGAGGCCACAACTGTTGACAGTCTTTGGAAGGGGGCCACCAACCATGAAATGTTGAGAACCACTGGTTTAGACAGTGATTTTTAATCTTGTCAAGTCAGCAAATGTTTTCGTGGGTTTTTTGAAGTGAAATTAGTGTAATATTCCATTTACTGGCGTCAACNCAAAAACTTCGGTTTGATANCAAATCATGTTTATTATCTTTCGAGTGCGATGAGCCACGGGCTCAACAACACTTTCTAGCAAACTCAAACTGAGTACGTGACCAGTGTTGAAAATGGCTGGGATCAACATTTACCGATAAAATAAGTTACTTTCCAGAGTTCAACTTGTTCAATTCCTTACTTTCATCGCCAGAAAAGTTCAAACTGTTGCCCACACTATACGTTCTGCGTACAGCACATAACGTTGGATTTTGAGCACGATAAAACAATGTTTTCTTAAAATGCAATAAAAACTTAGTTCACTCTATCGCCTTTTCACGTGAACCCGACCACGCTACTTGAAAAGAAAATTATACAACTGGCACGAAGCAACGACACGACTGACGGTTATGTCACGTCGTGAACAACTTTTGATCCAACGTCTTTTCGTAATGATGGTAGCGTTTCAAAAACATTTCAATGCTTGTCCGTTTTTTTATGCCAGGGGCAAAAGTCGTCACAGATGAAGGCACAAACTTAAGTTGCATAAAGCGGTTTGTAGAAAGCCGCTGTTTTCGAGTGCTCGATGTTTATCAGTAGAAAGAAGCGCAAACGCAATTGTGCTCGTAATTCTCCGCAACTACTCGCACATTGTGTAGGCATGGAGACGCGCATTCAAATCTATCGGTTGTTACGATGTTCTTTTTTAGTCCTGGTATTGTGAAGAACTTAGATACTTTAAGTCAAACTATTTGTGCAACGACAACGAACAGTCATTGCGTCATTGTTCTAAGTTTCTCTCGAACTGCATAGCACAAGATGAGGCAAACATCGCAGCAGAAAGCTCGGCGCACTCTGAACAAGACATACCTGTAGCGGAGTGTGGGAAGCATACACGCTGTTTTGCCACACTGTTTGAAGGTGCTTGATCAAGGATTGGTGCCCGATTGCCCATCCCAACTGCACATAAAGCAATTCTAGCAACAAGGCACTTTCAGTAAGGTCTCTTCCGATGCCATTAATTTCGTTAAGACAAGCGTTCACTTTCGCGCTTTAAACTTGGGCATGTTTTGGAGGCAAGAAAACAACAACCAAAAGCAAATGCAGAGCAGGAACAATTATTTAGACTAAGTGATAAAGTTGAAACACAAACTGCTGAAAATCTACATGGGGGAAATGCGGTTGTACGCGTAACATTATGTACAGAAATTGACATCACCTAAAGAAGTAGGCCGTATCTAACCCTGACGGGCAACTCAAAAAGCACTGCTTCCCGCAATAAACTTCTCTAAAGAAAGACGAGAAATTCTCGCATAAATCTTTAGCGAAACCCTATCAGATAATGATGATTTGTACTAAAAAACGAACTTCTTTCGCAACATAAAATTTTAATGATCAACAGCGACACACTCAGAGGTTGTTCGCGGGGCGTACACGAACATCCAAAAGCTTGCCTACAGCTAGAAGCGCAGGATACCCCAATATACGTTCTCACCTTCCAACCGGTGACGCTAAAAGTCTTCCCCGCGCTGCCAATGGTTATCGTCCTTTCCCACATACCCGGAAGTGAGCCTGATAAAAACGAAAACGCATCGTTGCACGCGATTAGAACACTGACCATATATAACAGCTTCAAAACGCGGAAGGCCCGGATCCAAGAACTTATGTAGGGGACACAAAATGACACTTTCGAGCTTAGCTCCATCTTGCAGCTGGAGTGTTAGCGTTATTTTATACGAGCACAATTTTAACGTTTGCACTGCTACAGTTTTTCACAGAACCGATTTGGCTGGTACGGGTTATATCCTTTCCAACATTATACGACAAAATATAAAAAAGTCGACCATATACCTTCTACAGTACATTTAATGTCACATAATTTCCGCAGTGATTCGTAATTAAACCCTTAATTAATACAGAATTGCTTTTTGTACTTGGTTTTGGTGAGTTACTGTTTTTTCATGGTCATTTCGGGGACGGCAGTTGACCACAGGCCGATGTGTGAAATTTTGTTCTTGCCGTGGCGGCAGTTGAGATGGACGCTCTTGCCCAAGGAACCCTACGGCGACTCACTCAG
>JGI24022J15233_10005245_pt1 | contig 13680 bp, 7 predicted proteins | sample Ectturendosymbi2_FD_15233 | JGI IMG/M metagenome (IMG submission 15233) | reverse complement strand
TATTGCGTGATTATAAAATTTTGTTTGGTGTTCCCCAAAATTTTTTTATTGCATAAAGTGGTCCGTGATGCAAAAAAGGTTGAAAAACACTGCCCTAAGGGACAAAAAGCGAATATACAACGTGATTGACCTGAATGTATATTTTTCAAGCACGGCGAGATTCTGACTGAAGAAGCAGTGATTTTTGTAAATCGACAGAATAAACATATTACAAAAAATCTTTTTCTGCTTATAAATATAATTTTTGTACTGTGGCGAAGCTTCAAGTAATTTCATGCTATTTAATTAGGCGTTTTTTTCTTCTTTGAATTACGTAAGAATTCAAATATGAACATATTTTTGGAAATTTAACAAAATTCAGATAGCCAAAGCAGTTGTTCTTGAGGTGACGCTTCAACATAATAACCTAACGACTGAAATTTATGTGCACTTTTAATCGTGATACAAAAGACGCTTTAGTCGCGTCTTTATTAAGCAGAGGCCAAACAAATTTACAAGAGTGTTGTACACGACAAATATAGAATAAGAATCCGAGGAATCATGACAGTTTTAAAACTTGTAAAACCCAAAAACTATTATTTCTGCCGTCACAAATTTTGCGATAAAACTCATCTCCAAATTCAAGGTAACAAACAAAGGCTTTCCTGTGTTGGGCCGGGAAGTAAATATCCCAGCGCGTGCTGGGAGGTCTGTCAAACGGATGGTCCGTTAACCAATCTAGCAACGCTTTTTGAAAGACATGCCCACGAATACTTTATTCTATTCAAATGTAAGCTTTTGCATATAAATTAAGCAGATGTGCGACTGCAAGGTCTCTGACAAATCAAATTTGTTGTGCAGGGCAAACTGCCCTGGGCCTAAAAGTTACGTACCAAACGGTCATGACTAGGGCTGGATCTCACTCATGAAGGGTCGAGCTTATGGGGCGTCGTTCGTAAAAAAATTATATCTGACAGATTTAGCACAAAAAACTGCTAGCCAGTCAGATTTAGCTAAATCTGCGCACATTTAGCTAAATCTGCGCGCATTTAACTATATCTGCGCACATTTAGCTAAATCTGCGCACATTTAGCTAATTCTGCACACATTTAGCTAAATCTGCGCAAATTTTGCTAAAACTGCGCACATCTACCTAAATCTGCACACGTTTCCCTAAAGCTGCATAAAGCATGGTATCCTGTCTAAAGAAAAACTTGATGTTCTGTATCACTACTCCTGACAAAGCTAGGGTACTGCGGGGAATAAAAACCTGGTGTTATTTAAAGCAAGGTGGTATCAGGTCCAAATTGTGGCTGTTTTGGTTATATATTGGTTTGTGTAGACGATGCATGGCAGCCAACTTGTGGTGGTGGTTTTGGCATCATTTTGTGCCAAGTTTCAGATTTATCATTGCCGTTGCCAACGACAGTTACTGTTAGAAAGTGTCCTCCACTGTTGCGTATCAAATGTGCATTGTCTGTGCTGCACTTGCACTGATTGTGAATTACAAACTGTGGGCCTGAGTAAGAAACGCAGATAGGCTACATAGAAGCGGAAGATAGGCATTAACTACATTCTAAATCTAAACTATCCTTCAGTGTAGGGAAGATATTTGCAATAAATCCCAAGAATCTGTATTTTGATACATCAATATAAAGTTTGTGAAGATTGCAGCTGCAGGCAGGAATCAAAAATTGAAAATATTGGAGTGCCTTGGTAATTCTGTAAATATTTGTTCCATCGGATTCCAGTGAAAATAGTGTTTTTGCGCAAGCACATTGGCCCAGTAAAGGTGCAGTGAAAATGTAGGTCAGATTTGGCGTGTTCTTTCACTTCTATCGATTTCAAGGGTGTTGCAGCTTTTGTAGTAGAGACAGGCTTATGAGCCAAGCAGCTTTGTTTCAATTGATGCTCAGTATATCTGATATGCACCTATTTCAGGCAAGGCAGCCTAGAACACAGAATTGTAGGCAGTACCGGATTAACAATAGTAGCCAATGTAGCAAATGCTACGGGGCCCGTGCTTTTGGGGGGGCCCGGTGGGCCTTTATGTTAAAATTGTTCTTAATTATAGGCAAAGGTGGATATTAGAATGTAGGTACCCTGGGCAAACTCTCAGAACGTGGGTCTTACATTTTGCACATGTTATACAGAAACTCTGTTCGCTGAAAGCAAATTAAATTATTCGATTTTGTCTAGATTTTGCTTTTGCGTGAAAGTCAATTTCACCTTGTAAATTGTTTGAAGTCAGATGATTTTAAATTGTTCTTCGTCTACACATTAAAGTTGTTGATGGACCCCCCCTATTGTTTATTAATTTCATATACTTAGAAAAACCTGAGAAACCTGTGTTTCTATGACTTCTCCTGGTTTTTAGAGGCAAATGGAATGGTGCCTGAGCTATTTAAAAAATATATCCCTGAAAGCCTCTAGATAAAAATTGGGGCAATGTACTACTCTGGATTTCCTGATGTGTAGAAAATTTAGTGCACCCTGCTACCTTAAAATTTCAATTTGATTCCAAATGCAAATTTTTTTGTGGCACATAGGACATCGGAAATCTATTATGTGAAGATTAGATTTATACCATGACTTGATACCAAGAAAAAAACGATCTAAAACGCTCATTTCGTTTTCTATATACAAATAAAAATTCCCGTCTGAAAAGACACTTGTTTGGGGGTACAGTGCATAAAATTTGTATGCTATGTGTGTCTCGCTGCGCAGATGTGATTTTTTGTTCTGAAAGTGATTAAAAATGGGCATCGGGAAGTCAAAAATAGTTGAACGGGAAACCAGTAATTCACGTGTCCCAGGAAAACATAATCAAATTTAGGGTTGTATAACACCCTTCATTTTCCGACTCGTGTGGTGTTTGATGGTTTCCTAAGGAGGGACAAAACAATGCAAAAACTAAGTGCGAAGTCCACATTAAGAATACATCCATCAAAATAGAGCCCAGACATTGATTAAGCCAGCCATACACGTTGAATCGACCATTCTCACGCAACTGGAGGTTTTATGCAAAAATCGCAATTTGTAGGTATTTTTCAAAGAACAATTGAACCACTTTCCGACGATAGGGACAAAAGGCTCAAGGGTCTAATTTGATTGACGTCAAGTCCACATTAAGAATACACCTATCAAAATAACGCACCGACACTGATTAAGCCAGCACAACACATTGAATCGTCCATTCTCACGCAACTGGATGTATTATGCAAAAATCGCAATTTTTAGGTATTTTTCGAAGAACAATTAAAGTGTTTTCCGACAATAGGGGAAAAAAATTCAAGGGTTGATTTTTATTGCAGTCTCGTCCACATTAAGAACATTCCGATGAAAACAACGCACGCCCCGACACTGATTAAACCAGCACAACACGTTGAATCGACCGTTCTCACCCAGATAGACGTACTATGCAAAACTCGCAATTTTTAGGTATTTTTCAAATAACAATTAAAGCACTTTCCGACTATAGGGGCAGAAGATTTAAGGGTCTATTTTGACTGCTGTGAAGTCCACATTAGGAATATACCCAATAAAATAGCACCCCAACACTGATTAAGCCAACAAGTTAAACCTACCATTCTTACGCACATTGAGGTCGTATGTCGACAAAACTAAAAAAGGGGCCCTGCGGCATCTCTGAAAGAAGGGAGACCGAGGCAATCGCCTGGTTCGCCTCCTCTAATATCCACCCCTGGTTATGTGTATAGAATTTTTTCAGCAAATTCCAGGTAGTTCTTGATTGTATTGCTGTGAATGGCATTTTTAGAAAATATCATTACATCACATTGACCGGTGCTATATGTTGCGTTGCCTTTTTGGTACTTTCAAAATAACTTGGCCAGTGGTGCCAAACCTGGGGTTTTGCCCCCAGATCTGGGGTTTTCAATGCTTTCTGGGTTTATTTTTTTTCTAAAGATCTGGTTTTTTTAGGAATTAACTGCCTATAGCGGTGATTTAGGATAGGGTATTATTGGTTAAACTCTATTTCTAGTCTCATCTTTTTTATCTTGTCATCAAGGTACATTAGTCGTCAGCATAACTGATGAACAAGCAACTGACTCCTTATAAGCTGTAAACATTAGCAAGGTGCAATAAGTTCAAGTCACAGAGATACTAATGAAATAAGTCCAAAGAAAAATATGAAGTGGTACCACAGCAATTTTATGGTAGAGTGGTTGAAAGATACAAACAATGAGGATTAAGATTTAATTATTGTAAATTCTACCAGATCACCGTCTGAAATGCAAACAAGTCCATGTTACTGCGATATAATAATTCCGACAGACACAAAAGTTCGTTAGCAAGTTGCAGTATGTGCTCACCAGCACGTTTGTGACGTACAGATGCCCAGACATGGCAGATAGAAGAAAGATTCTACTAATTTGTGTCTACCTGAGATTTTCTGTCCAAATCTGTTTTCCGTCGTTGGCGTGAACTGCGTTGACGTAGCACTGATTGTGTTTCACTCTCCTGTTTTAACGCGTTGCCGGATATTTCCGCAGTTATGAATTGCTCCGTCTTAGCACTGAGCGTTGTGTTTTTTCTCCGGGCTCCTAAGTTGCAGCGCTGATAATGTATGCTCCTTACAGTGACACATTGTGCAACAATCAGTAAGGAGAGCTCGTGTAGAATAATGCGCATGTTGTGTCAACAAACTTCACCAAACCGTTGGTCTGCAAACGTGAATATACCGTAATATTGTGATGTCACAAACAGCATATATCCAGTAATAATGACCACCATACGCCACTGCTCAAAACTTAAATTTTGTAGGGGGGGCGTACAGCCACGCAGTCGCCCCGGGCATCACCAGACGTCTGTACGCCAATGAATGCACGCTTGTGGCTTGTGTTCGTTTCACTAACGTGATATGAACTTCGTGTATGAGACAAACACGTAAATAAAAAATAAAAATTGCAAGCTTTTTTACTTTTACTTTGACAGTTGTTTTATTTTCATCTTTTCAGGTTTATAAGATGGTCTTTGCGTAAAATTAAAAATCTTCCTCGAAGATGATCTTCAATCACATTTACCCCGAATCGGTTTTCTTGCCCTGAGTTTGCGGGCCCTACCTTGATGTCAATTTTAACAAACTATGGATACGCTGCCGGCAGATCCGAAGTCCCGTGTGCCTGTTTCTTTTACTGCGCGTGCGATTGTTAAGTTTGTTAAGCTGTTAGCCTCCCTTTTGGCTTATTAGATTGATATTGCTCTTCTCTCGAACGAAATCTTAAATCCGTATTGGGACCACAATAACATTTAAAATAAAACCTGTTGAAACTGACTACAACTAAGTCCAGTCGACTGAGAAGGCACTGCAATAGTTTGAGACCTGAGTGTGGAAGCATTTTGTGAACTTAGATCAGTTCAATGTCGCTTAAGGCAATAAGTGATTCTAGGACTACAGCCACCCGGACAAATCCCGCCCAACAACTGCCACGTGGACATATGACACCTAGGACAAACACCACCCAGGACAACAGCCACGCATCGGGTAAGTTGAACCACAAAAGTGATGATTTTCTTTTTCAATTTCAGTAAAGAATATGAAACGCTACTTCAAGCAATCTGCGCGCGTGTAAATGTGTTAAATGGATTTCACAACATATTTCAGTTTCTAATGCCTGACGAAATCTCTGAATATATACTTGGCCGTTTCAAGATCTTATGCCTTCAAAAATGTTTTTTAAATGTTTTGCAACGTATTAACCATGCATTTTGAAAAACAGCGACAAAAGGTTGATTTTTTTCGCCGCTAACTGAAGCATTGGACAAGGCGAACTTGTGATTTTTTCGTTCTGCTTAGAGTAACTAAAACTTTAGATATCTTTTCAAAAATTCTTTCACAAGCATCAGGCTCAGTGTGTCACTTGTCTTAAATTTGACAACATAATTTTTGAATTTTTTCGTATTGGACAAAGATTACCATGAAACTATAACCCTGCAGTGGTGCCATGTGGTCAATCAGAGCTGGCCGGAGTTACATATTGAGACTCCGATCTCCTGTTCCAAAAGTTTTGAATCCGAATCCGGGTTTTTAATTTGTTCAAATTTGGTAATTCGACTCCTGTTCAGACTCCGGCAATTATCGATGCAACCGAAATTCAGCAATATCTTTACTTGAGAAATAACATTTATAAAGGCCCCGCAGACTCCTGCTACTGCCGAAGATAAAAAGTGACTCTGGACTCAATATAACCCCAGCCACGTATGATAGGTCAGATCTTTCAAACTGTGTAATGTTGTGAATTACTGTGGTACTGTACTTTTTATGCTTTTTAGTGTTCTTTTTCGCTACTGAAATCTTGTATCCATATTAGTGCTTCGGTGAAAACTTTTCATTTTTCTTTATTTGTTTCATATTGATCCCACAGTAATGATGGGGTAACAAATTTTTGTTTTGTTTTGCAGAATTTTAGTGTTTGTTTTAGTTATCTTTTCTTAATGGCTAGAAGACAACGCACTTCTCTCCAGCAAGTGTTGGATTGACATAACCCCTGCTTGATAAAAACATAACTTTTAACATTTGTCACAGTGCATCTGAGTGAATTTTTAGTTGTTGAACGGTTTCTCAGCATTTTTCAATTGTCGAGCCGTGTTTCCGAGCATATTCATCACTAAAGTATCTTCTCAGTTTATTAAAAGTGCATTTCTTTACAAATTGTTGGCTCTTTAGTGAAAGTTTTACAATTTACTTGTTGGGGTCATATTGAACACATGATACTGCTCACGTACTTTTTTCTTTGTTACTAATGCAGGGAATGCAAAAAATAAACCACAGAAAAAGCATGCAACTGTTACCTCAGCAATCAACACTGTTCTTACAATTGTAGACAGATGTATCGATCATACAAAGAACTTAATAATTTACTGACGAAAATATGTTTTTGACTGGATTTTCCATAGCTAATTTCCTGTTTCGGTCAACTTTTTTGTTGATCGACGAGTTTCTGCAAATGAGGTGCAACGAATCAAAGTTTACCCAGTATTATAGAAACAGAGCAGAATTAAGTCTTTGCGTTATCAGACTCTATTGTAACAATTGCAGCTTACTGCACCAGATAAGTCGAATCTTTTACCCGATTCTGCAAAAAATAGAGGAAATGAACGTGTAATGCACATCTCCTAGTTATTTTTGACTGATTAGTTCTTTTTTATCTAAGTTGAAGCGATACATATTTCGATTTCACAAATCTAGAAAGTAAGATCTGGAAAGAAAAAAATTTTCATCTGCATGACCATCAATCCGCCAAGTTTCCACATCTTACAGTACGTCTAACTTAGTATCGAGCACTGGCGATTGAATAAGTGTTTGGCAGTTCCAGACAGTTGCCAGTTGGTTTAAACTACAAGACATACTTATGTCAAGACATACTTATATCAAGACATCGTGACGTCTCATCTTCCATTTCATGAATTTCGAAGATTTTCCGTATGCATGGTAAGTTTGTTAAATAATTACAATACTTCCACGGGCACAGCTTGCTTTCGATGCAGATGCACTACGTCTTTTTTACAAAATCGTTTCGAAGAGCTGCTGACAGCATCAGTAAATTCGATAGTAATGCATGACTTTTAGTTTATTCACAATGGTGTAAGTAAAACACAGTTCTCAAATGCAGCGTTAACAAAAGTGATTAAAGCGGCAACTTCCGAAATTGTTCGTCTGGAATCATTCCATGAACTCTGTCGAACATCTTGTCCGCTTACACTGTTTGACATGTGTCACCAAAGCTATAATTTACATTTCCGATCATTTCCACACGGTCGGGCGTCATGGAAATTGCGTAATCTTTCGGGCAAACGCAGTTGCGAGCAATATCCTTGATTTCTGAAGCGGACAGTACTCTTGGCCAGAACATGGTGTTCTTCATGCTGCCTCTGCACATACAGGTTGAAAACGTGTCAGTGCATCATGATGGTACAAAGATTTTTCAGAATTTTTCCAGAGAAAACCGCTGTAACCACAACACTCATGATTTCATATTATTATGACGTCGATAAAAGTGCCTTAAAAGTTTTACTTGCCTTTAAGTATTGCTTTTCATTGTTTTTGAAAAAATAAAAATACACTGCCACGTCAAGGCAAAAGAAAACTATGATTTCATTTTTATTTTTGCTTCAAAATTCCAAGAGGAAAGTCAGATTGTAAAGAGCATTTACAACAAATCTACAACAGCTACTCCATGCTCGTATAATTCTTGCTTTGTTGAACGTTTTCTGGAGAGCTCACTCAAACGCACTTTTCAAACTGAAAGAGAAACTTAAGAATTAAGGAAGCAATCAAAAACGAAAAAATTAATTTCAAGCGTTTTAACAGCATAGATGAAACAAATATTTAGTTGCAGTTGGCTATTTCGGCAATCCTAAGTTAATTGTATTGCCGCTTTAAGATTACTGTCTGTCAGATCGTTGCTGTGATACACCACAATAAAAGCGCAAGCTGTCCGGGAAAAGGTATTGGTTTGTCCAGTCCAACAATCGCAGGGTTCTGCTTATGCTTACTAATGCATCAAAGGTCCTCTTTCATAAAAGCAAAAAGAGAAAATTATGAGATTGTTTTCATTGTCAGACGAAATTTGGACGTTAAGGAAAAAACATTTGCAATACAAATTAGTCGTGATGCAACCGGGCGAAGTTTTCAGTGATTTGATTTGATTTGACTTTTGCAGTCAGATTTTTCAAAATTAGTTTCCCCAGAAACAGGGTTAGATCCAGGAATTTTGGGACTCAAAGGTACAATTTTTAGTGGGGCCCTAAAGCAGACGAAGTAACTTGGATACTAAAAAGATCACAGCAAATAAAAAAGTTACATACATCATATGACATGCATATTACAGTATATACTACTCTTACACATAGTGATAACAACCTATAATTGGCTATTACTGCTAGTCACAGAATGCTACATCAAAGCGTGCTAGTTTTTTTCTTCCCATCATGAGCAATATGATTAACCTTTGCCATTTTCATCAGCAATAGGAGGAATCTTTCCGTACCATTTTTGAGCATCACTTTAGCTCAGGGGTGGCCACACTACGGAGCCCGAGGGCTGCATCCGACCCGCCGACCGGTTTAAAAACCGGCCCGCCAAATACCTTGCACGTTCTTTCAAGTACCACGTTTCCAATTGTGGACAGCAGGGAAGCAGAATTGGCTGCTGCCTGTCACGTCAATCGCACCGCATCCGGCCCTCCAGTGGCAAGGCAGTCGCGAATTCGCCTTCGGGTCAAAAAGTTTGGTCGCCCGTGCCTTAGCTGCTATACTAATTTGGCTTCGTTGTGATGATACCCAAAAAAACGTCACAGTCAGCTTCATCTGTTTTTTCATTTTCATGCTGTTACTCAAAAAATTCTGCCCATGATGTCTTCATTTTCCACATCGGTTTGCCTTGCCCCTTTATTTTTCGTTTTTTTGAACCACGTTGATATTTTCTATTTAACTGAGGGATAGGTATAATTGCAAAAAGATCACATCTGCAATACTCTCGCAAATTTTTTGAACAGTAGAGTTGTAGACTACTAGACACCCTTGCAAAAAGTAGTAAATCGGTGGCAACATGTTCTAACCTGAGTGAATTCGAAACAGAGATGAAGCAGAACGGCAAGAAAATCTCCATGTATTAATAATCACAAACGTTATCGTCACTTTAGGTAAGGGGCACTCCAAGGCTAGTAAAAAAGGGAGGCCGGAGGCCAGTGCATCATTCGCCTCAACTTAAATCCGCTCTGCTACAGGCAGAGGTCCTTTTTTAGCAAAACTGAGTTTACACTGAGTCCACTGAGCTAAACGTCATTCATAGACCAAGGGAGGAAATGTACTGACTTACAGTATGACTTATAACGTACGCAGAATTGTTCAATTATTAGAAATTGAAATTTTTCACTGGATAGTGATTCAGATTTATTCTAAATGTCGTTTCATCCCTGCCTAGACGATTAAGTTGCCGGTTTTATTTCAGCTGCGCGTTGCATAACATTTCATCCAACACTCACACCTTGCAATGACGCCTTTTTTCCGTTTTACCTGTAGTGCAGAGTGATAAAAAAGATGCTTATGCGTATTTATAGCGCATTGAAAAGTATTATACTTTTATCAACAGCATTGTTGTAGGGACGTAAAGTAAAATGTTTTGGAATAAGTAGTGTATGTAGGGACGTAAAGTAATTTGACTATGTCCAAACAACTCTAAACATTTTTAAATACGGCCCTCCGCATAAATGACCATAAAAATATAAAGGGTGTCCGAGCAGTTCGTTTAATGACTGTCTCAAGAATTTTAGAAATCGATCTAGAAAACAAGCACAAAAGTCTCACAAATTGAATGGCTGGTTAAAATTGTTTGCCAGTTATAAATGAGGAAAAAATTTTTTGGAGTTGTTTGGACATAATCAAATTACTTTACGTCCCTACATACACTACTTATTCCAAAACATTTTTGTTCCTTGACTCATTATATCCAGTTTCAGAAGCCAAAAAAGGTAAAAGTATGTTGGTATTGAAATTTGCCAAGGGGTATACGAGAAAAGGTGAAGAACGTCTGCCCTGCAGAAGTTTGATTCAACCGCAACAAACACATTAAGTTACTGAGTATCGTTACAATCCTGGCTCCTGTAGAATCGAAAGATGAAATCAATACTTTGATGTGTTGCATTTTCAGCGAATTACATCTTTGCTTCACCCGTGTCCGACCTGTTTCGTCCAGACGCGCTGTTTGAGAACAGATTAAACTTTCAGTTGCAAATAGAAAGATATAAACCGAACTCCTCCAGGCGAATTTTGAAATACCCACTTTTTCAAAAGATTACCAGAACTACTTTGTAAATTAATTGTGGTTTTGTCAATAGTGGGCTGAAAGGTAAATTCGTCTAACAAATGTATTTAGCTCAGGTCATCCAACTTAAAAGGCATTGATGAAACGGAGCGTTTTATCCATCGTACCTGAGAACTTGATTTGGGTCCAGGTCGGTGCCAATACCGTCCTGTTCTTGAGCTAACATCAAAGCTCCTCTTCCAGTCACTGTTGCAGTTTTGCAAGGAGCAAGATTTCCAGTGGATATACCATTGCTGTAAGCTCCACATGTACGAGAAGTAGAATCAAACCAGACGCAAATGTGTGTCTACGAAAATCAAAAACGCTGCAAGATTTAACTAATATTTTTGCATAGATTTCTATATAAATTAATTTGCAATGATAGATGGAGATAAACGGATTGTCAAAATCCATTTCAAATTAAATGTTTTTCGGGGATATTATTTCAGTCATCAGTCAACCAAACCTCACCCTGTATACAAGATTTCATAACTGCAGGAAACATTTTACTTTTGGGATTACACATTACATGTACTTTTACAGCGAAAAATATCTTTCAACTCGTAGCTTTGGTAGCCAATATTATAGAAACAGAATATATTTAAGTTGAGGCAAATGATGTTTTTTTCAATAATTCAACTGCTGCGGGGCATCGACCCGATAACCTTCCGGTGTCTTCAGCGCCCTGGTGTCACTGCACTGATTTGTTTTTCTTGCAGAAATGCTAATTATCGCCAAATAAAACCAACTCAACACGAAAAACTTTGCTTTTCACGTAAGGTATTATCATTAAAATCTACTCTTGGCTTCGGGGTAAGCAGTGCAAAAATGAAAGGGTCAAAAATCATCATTAAGATTTTATAATAGACAAAGTGAAGTTGCTTTGGCACACCATTAGCGCGCATCTAGGTTTTGCTAACGTGAAAGCTTTGGAGCAGAATAAAGTAAACAACTTTCACGGACATTTCCAGTTTGTGAGGTGTGAAAACGTAAAATATTAATTTGTGGTTGTAACGATACGCTTTTTCTTTGTAGGTATACAGCGTCATTCACCTGTGGTCGTGCTATTCAACCACGGTTTACTCTTGACTGAATAAACCGTGATTTTCCTTCATTGACTAAAATATTTGTATACTCAGTTGTTCCTTTTCTTGATTATTATTTTTGCTATGGTCAAGCCTCAATTAATTTTGCCGTATCGTTTTTTACCGAAAAACTCTACTTATTTTTTGAGATTCATCATCTTCTTGCTTTTTGCTGTTATCTGTGACGATTTATGATTGCTTATGTCTTTAAACTAATCCTGCCTCTTTCGAGTGAGTAGCACTACAACTAGCATGCATAGATCTTACAGAAGGCAAAATCGATTAGCCGTTTTACGTTGTCATCAATTCTCATTTCGTTCTACGTATTTGTTTTTCACATCATGCAAGAACTTAAAATATACTGCAAATTTTTGAAAGTTTAGAAGTCAAAACTTCACAAAAAATGTAGTTTATTTTTAAGTGAAAGATAAATAAAAATCTAAAAACTCTGCAATTAAATGTTGATTTCAAATGCATGAGAAGACAGACATTACAATGTCGTTGTCAAGCAGTGGTAAATATATTTTTTTAAAGTTGCATTCCAGCGCAATCGTAATATAGGAATTATTGCAGATTCTAGGGCATTCTCCTACGTGCAGGACTCAAACCTATCAGCTCTGCCCGCTAGCGTAGCCAGCATAAAAATTTTGGGAGGCCACTAAAACTTGGGGGTGCTAAAATGTTTGATTTTAGGCGAATAACACGATTTTGTTTGGGATACCGCCTCTCAAGGCACAAAATGACTATATGTTCTAAAAATTGAGGGGCATGGTCCCCTAGCCCCCCTGACTACGCCTATGGCTCTTCCCCCACAAATTTTGAAACAAATCCCATCTTCTCCCAAGTTGCACTTGAAAATATGCTGCTAGCTCCGGAAAACACGTCTATTTCTACATTCTGTAGTAATTTTTACTGTCAACTCATCTTTGCACCAAGACTGTCTGACATGGTTTTATTCAATAAAAATCGTTAAGCGTTTTTAGTCACTCAACAGGTTTACTAAAATTCAAGTCCAGAAAAATAAGCTAACCACCCATTGTCAGTAAGCGTCATTTTTGTCTTCCTAATATTGGTAACTTCCTTCAATGCGTGAAAACTGAAATGGAGAAGTTACTGTCCCGCTGGTCACGATTTCGAAACCAACTTAATGTTTCAAATTAGTTGAAAATAATTCCTTAAATAATTATAAGTTCGTTCATTCATTCCCATACACGCTTTACCACTGGGGAGTTCTTGGGAGCAACAGACCTAGGAGGACCCGAAATGCCTCAGCACGACTTTCAACGATCTCAGGTATTTCTGCTGGCTCCACACCAAGACGAGGCCAAACAAAGTCGGAGATGTAGTCTTCGCTTCCCCATATGTGTAGCCATCAGGACTTGCCTCGCTAATTTTTTCTGGAGCATTCTGGACACATGGACTAACGTTGTAGCTGCGATTTCTCGATTCGGTGAAGTTGCTTGACTGCCGCAGCGTATTGCCACTTACTTGTAGTGTACACTGGTTTTGGGTTTCTGGAGAAACGGAAAAACTTAGTCTTTTTGCTACTAATTTCATTCCCGCTTGGTCGAACGCAGTTGAAATCTGATCAAGTGCACGTTTCTTCATCATTTGACCCAGTTCTTGTAATCCACTGCTAGGCCGCAGTAGATCTCGAGGCAAGTGTTGAGCAGCCGTTCGATTGTCTGGTCATTCAAAGCCGTCAGGCCATGCACTCCGTGGGCAGATCGATGGATTGGGCAGCGGAGGACAACATGGTCAACGATCTGTTCCTCTGCACCACACCTACAA
>JGI24022J15233_10005244_pt1 | contig 13681 bp, 10 predicted proteins | sample Ectturendosymbi2_FD_15233 | JGI IMG/M metagenome (IMG submission 15233) | reverse complement strand
ATCATTTACGAAATTTTTAATCAGATGGCCTGTCTCAAAATATACCTTGTAAGGAGATAAGTTAGACAAAGAAAAATTCCAGTAAGACTTTTTAAAAAAATGATTAGAATACAAAATTTCAACTTTATTATTGGAAAGTTTCTGCAAATGCCAAAATTGCCATACAATGTTTTGAAAATTTCTGGGGGGGCAAATGCCCCAAATGCCTCCCCCTGGTTGCGCGCCTGCTGTAGCCTTCTTACGAGGCGCACGGTGTGCGGAAGAGCTGCAGGGAACACATTCAGAACAAAAAACAAACCAGAAATTGTACAAGCACAGTCGTGGCGCTACAAGACCATTGTAGTTATACAGCGCCAACAACAAATCACCATATCAAGAAAAAAAAGAACGAAAGAGCAGAAAACGAGATTGCAGTGTTTAGCTGGAGCGATACCGAAATCTGTAATGCCATCAGGAGCTGTGAAAAGCGCAAAGCTTCTAAGAAGATAAAGCGCAAGGATTTGGCAATGTTAGCTAATACGCCGCGACTGAATCGCTTTTTCTAGCAAAACTTTCAAGCAGCAACGTTAAATCAGTGGCGTTAACAAGAGCACCTGAAAATGAAGGTGAAAATCAAGACATTAGCTTGGAAACAACTTTCACACTCAGCATGGCTAGCTATATTGACATGTTCTTTTTCCGGTGTTTTTGTTTGTAATCTCTGGTTTCTGCTTATTGTTCGGGTGAATGTTGTTTCTTGCAGAGTCACTCTCTAGCTTGTGAAATATTTTTTCTTAGAAAAATGCACTCTAGTACAGGTTTTTTAAAGGAAAATATTAGGTACCCGGTATGGATCTGTAGGGACCCGATTTCTCTGATTCTAGGGACCCGACTTTCTCTGATTTTAGGGACTCGATGACAATTTTGTGTGATTCTAGGGACCCGATTTGAAATTCTAGGGACCCGAATCGGGTCCCTAAAACGCCTTAAAAAAACCTGCTCTAGTATTTACATCATAAATTCTCTTCTCGCAGCTAACTGTATATGCATTTGAGTGAGCACATTCTCGACTACCGGAAAAAAACAAACGGGTACCTTGCGAATCAGCGAAAACATAACTTTTACAAACGATGACATCATGAATGACGTCCTAAGGGCCCTCCAGTAAAAATTGCCCCGGGCCCCCCTACCCTTTAATCCGGCTCTGATAACAGTACATGTGTGTGATTGCATCTACAGTGGCGTTTAGGTGTCTCTTGTGAATAATAACATTAGTTCATATTTAACGATATCCACAAGCCCATGTTGGGTTTGATAAGGTAAATCATAGCAACTTAATCTTCAAAAAAACGAAAAATCACCATGCAAGATAGACATTTATGTCGGCCCCCCTACTTTTTCCTTGGTCCCGCAGTGGTCCCCCCACTTTTTTAATTCTAGAATCGCCACTGATGACGACATTCGTCCNTGCATCCCCAACTGAGCATCGCAGACGTCACGGTCAACTAAGCAAGTCATGCGTTCCGAAGTTGTCATGTGACCACTTCAACCAATCATGTTCATCTAAAGGCAGAATAACACGAAATCCAGTCGATCCGGGTCCGGTTCTGAATTGCAGAATCCGGTTGGATCGCGATCCGGGAACCGGATCATGTTCAACACTGGAATCAAATGACCAGAGGTGGAAATGACGTCCCAACTTTCCAGCTCTCATTCAACGATTGTCAACAGTAGTTGACTGAAAGGAACAGAAGTCATAAGTCATGAAAATAAATGGGTTCCTGATGATCAAACCAAGCAGGTAAAAATCGAGTCGCAGTCGCTCGTGATCATTTTTCCAGTAAAATCGAAGCAATTCAATGATATTAATGAATTGAATTTAAAAAAATTACAACCTCTTGCTGAGTCTTCCCTTTCCACTTTCAGATATCTCCAAGCAAGGGAATAAGTATTTTAAGTGATTTTGGCATAAAGTCCAAAGGAAAAGTTAACCTTGACTCGGCAAGTCTAGAGGCAAACCGTTTTTGTAAACAAACGTGATTCGATTCGTTACTCGCATGTTTTCTCTACAAAAAGCTTAGTCTTGCGGTTTTTTGATGACAGCGTAATGGTCATGGCGTGTCTTTTAAACAACTGGCCACACGTTTCTCTTATTGAAAAGCTTGAGCGTGTGTTTCAAACTGCAGTTGGCATGATTGTATTTCTACAGTATTAAAGGCCTACATCATTTCACCGGTAAGATTTTTCTTGCAATTTTACAGGATTTAATGCGTAACTAACGCGAAATCGATTTCCAAGCAAAACACTTTGCGAACAGATTTAGCTGCGTTGTCCAAGTGGTAAATTGTCGCTGAATTGTGGGTACGTGCAGTCAGAATCATCATAGAGTAATGAAAGCACAGCATGGCAGGGAGATTCCTCGAATACCCTGCTTATCTTCGATCCGATGCTACTGTAGTTATGCTCTTCCTTACAACTGTTTCGTATCTTTACAAATTACAAAAAAAGTACGAATCAAATTCAATCCTGGGGTAGAGTCATCACATGTCTCACTCTCAAATATGAAAACAATAAAACAACTATAGGGCCTACTGCTCTATTCCAGTGCTTGTCAGCAGAGTGTGCCACACACCCCCAGCCCCCCAGATGTACCAGAATTTTTCAAGGTGTAACACCGTGATGGGTTGAACGAGGGTGTTCAAAATGTGGGCTATTGAAGAACAATCACATTGTCTCACATGTAATGTGGGCTCTATCTGTGTGTTCACTTTTCACAGGTTTCAAAACCGTATGTATCGGAGATTGTGAATTCATGAATTGTCCGTCATTTCTCTCCACCTTGTTCGAAACGTTTGTCGGGTGACCATCGCGTGATCACGCATCTTTTTTACGCCAATGCAACAGTCGGGAGTCAGCAGGTGGAGAAAGTTCGAGAAACATTGTGCTAGCTCAGGGGTCTCAAACTCAAATTGCTCCGAGCGCCAAATGAGAACTTATAAGGAAACCTGCGGGCCGCATTATGACGCTGACGCAACAATAGCCGTACCTGAAGTTACAGGAAACATCTTTTACATTTTACTTCCTGCGAAAGGTGTCATGAACTAAAGGCAAATCATTTTTATCCGTCTCTACGTTCGTATCAATCAATTCTAGCCTTAAGGAACTTGTTTACTCGTTAGCTGAGCACTTTTAAACACGGTTGAACAAACCAAATAACGTAAATGGTATTCATTTCATTCATTTTCATGCCCACTTTTCCTCCAGGGAGGGTCGCGTGGGCAACAGCCCTAAGAGGACTCGGAATACCTCACGGTCAACAGCAATTTCAGATGATTTTGCTGGCTCCACACCACTAGGGGAGCAAGCAAGGTCGGAGATGTAGCCACTCCACTTGGTCCTTGGTCGACCTTTGGACCGCTTTCCCGTGTGTTTAGCCAGCAGGATTTGCCTCCCCAATCTTACCTGGGACATTCTGGACGCATGGCCGAACTAACGTAGCTGGGATATTTCGATTCAGAGAAGTGGCTCGGCATTCAGGATTCCGCAAATTTCACAGCTGCGTACTTTATCGCGAAGAGCCACACCAGCGGCGTAACGATAGGAGCATTGACCCGAGCCCGGAATCACTGGGGGTCTCCGAAAAAGTCCCAGCAATGTCGCAGGTTTTGTCTTCAACACAGTACATTTACTCCCAAAAGACCTAAGGTTCGAACATGGGGCGCCAAACACGTTTCTTGCCTCTGGCACCATCTAACCTCGGTACGCCTTTGTGTCACACCGTGGACTCTTCGCAAAAATCCCATCTCTGGCGCTTGCACCTGAGTTAATATTATTTCGGTCATTACCCAAGATTCATAACCGGAACAAAGATCGATTTAAAAACTAACAGCTTTGCGGTGTTTGAAAGCGCCCGTTTTGTGACCACAGAGCGATAAAGCTCAAGCAGAACTGCGTTAGCTTTACCAATCCGTGTATCAATATCCTCACTCCATCTTCTGTCACTCGTAAAAAGGCTACCACCCCTAAGTACTTGAATTTCCCCACCTACTGCAGTGCATTGCCGCTCAATTGCAGTACACACTGCCTTGGGTTTGTGGAGAGACATAATACCTCGGTGTTTTTAGTGCTGATTTTCATTCCGGCTCGGTCGCACGCAGCAGAAAACCGATCGAGTGCATGCTGATAAACCTGTTGACAAGATGCTAGCAGTACCAAATCGTCTACAAAAGGTAAACAGTTGATCCTGCAGCTCCCAACTGTGACATCCTCCTCGACTCTGTTGTGACTGTCTATCCAATTCATGTAGTCATATAAATTCATGTAGAAAAGGAGAGGTGACAATAGTTTGGAGACCCCCTATTGTAAGCTATTGTAAACCCTGGTGGATGGGCGTCCGTAGAAATTTTCGCAAGGAGGCAACCTCGGAATTTTGCTTATCCTTTTTAGGTTATTGACAATGCAGTGCAAACGGACCATGACAAAGCGTTTTACCCTTGCTACACCAAAAAGAAAATGCTCCATTTTACGACACTAGTCCCACTAATGCTGTTCGTTGGCAGCATTAGCCAGGTATATTGCGATAAGTTACACAATCTAGAGTACGCCTTTAAAATTAAATGCTGAACGGGGTGACGGGAGTAAAAAACATTGCTAGCACACTGGGTGGTGAAAAAGGTGAAAACACATCAAAGAACAGCACAGAAAGTAGCAAGAATTATTTCACACGGGGAAGGATCGTGTTCTGAATATTAATTTGTGCGTCAAGTTGGTAATAACATTTATCTTCACAGACATTCAGAGAGTGAAAATTTGGTTGTTCGGCAAAAGTAACAGTGTATGCTTCATGTTAAGGTGGTTTATTTACCATACCATGGCTCGTTGAATTGTGCCGCGATAAGGCAATTTGGTCGTTGTCATCTTTGCAATCAGGTTTGTTCCAATTACTGCAGTGCGATGACCATCTCGTGATTGTTTGGCCAACATACTGTTCATGGCATATCACACAAATCGCTACATAAATAACATAGTTTGCGCATGTGAAATTGTGGTTCAGTGGAAAGTGTTTTTTTTGTCTTTATTTGTGAAACACTGAATCACTGTATTTGTGCCATTGATTTGTTATGTTTTCCATGGCATTTTTATCATCTGCTTATCCTCTAAACCAGGGGTGCAAACATGCGGTCGAGCACTCACCTTCCGCGACCAAAAACCTGGAGTGCGCGAACGTTTTTTCTCTACATTTTATACTTTATGCATATGAATGCTATATGGCAAAACTTATATGTGTGCGCTACTAAAAATTTCTGTGCGCTGCTACCATTCACAGAAAACTTTGCAACCCCTGTTCTGAACCCTTCTGCATACTGATGTTTGGTCCAAGTACCTCACCTCGCCAGACCCAAACATTCCGGTATCTTAGCATTACTTCTCCAACTGATACTGACATATTGTTAATCGGGTAGACAAGCACAGTTTGATATAAGTATCAAACAGTTTGATTACTATAATAATAGTCAAAGCATAACAAAAGTCCACAAACACGCTTGAATTTATAAAACAGGATTAATTACAATTAGTTATCACTGATATTCTCTGAAAAAATTGCAGACCCTTGGTGTCACGTTCGGTGTAAGTGCATGGCGCTGAGTACTTTTGTTCTTAACGAACCATAAGCAGTTCTAGCATGTGGGTTAGGGGCATGGGCGTCGAAAAGATTTTTTTCAGGGGGGGAAATTGGTTAAATTTCATTTTACACACTCGAAAGTAAGAAAACAACCTTTTTTGCTAACAATTTAATATGAACATGTCAAATTTTTAAATCCAATGGGAACCAGGCCCCCACTGCCCTTCCTTCCCGCGCCCATGGTCAGCGATGTGATTTGAGATAGAGCAAACTCTTCTAGTTAGTTTGTGCTGCATTCTGCTCCGTCCAACAGGGTCGCGCAAAAGTGCTTTGTTGACTTGTGCAAAGTATCAAATCATAAATAGGCAACTCTTGACTTCTTTTTCATTTTCGTCATAAATGAAAAGACAGAATAAGGTCAAGAACCTTTTGTGGTTTCGTAGAAACGTTTCCAGTAACATTTGCGCGAAACTTCCAAGTTGGTTTTAGAGCTAAATTTTCATCACTCTGAAATATGTCTCAATATAAGGTATAGAAAACTTTGCTGAGGCTGCACCTTGGTATACATGCTGGAAAAGACTTACTCAATTTTTGCATTAATTATTATTGCTAATTACTGTTGAAACAACTACTGAAACAATGACAAGCTGTTGACAAACCGGATTCTATTAAGAGTACTACTGAAACAAGATTCTATTAAGAGTACTAGTGAAAAAACGACAAGCTGTTGACAAACCGGCCATGACGCTGTTTTTTTATTTTACAAAGAAGGTGCAAATCAAGCACCGCGTAGAAAACAAAAGCTGCTTTGAAAACTGTTTTCAAATCCAATGTTTTGAATTTCCTGCCAACGAATTCCCTCTAGGTACGGACTTTTAACTGACAAAATGAAAAAACAGTCGTTTGTGGGTAAAGCACATAAGCAGTCGGTCTTGGTGAATCTAACAACAGGAGGTTCAACGCACAAAGCAGACATTTCAGTTACCGATCCAACATAGCAAATAATGCGCTTTGCCCTTCATCTACTGTACGTGCATTCTGTAAATAGAAAAAAATGCATTTGACGAGATAGGACGTAGAAGCTTTTTACGTTATTTGTAATGTCTTGTTTTCTGTCAAGATTTTCAAATTGCAAAAGTTTACAAAGTAAATGCTCAAATTTTTCTAATATACCTAAAATATTGTGTGTTTAGTTCACATTTCAGATTGTTAAAAATAGGTTTCTGTCAGATATTTTCCTTGGCGGGGTAAAGGAAGAGTAAGTTCAGTGATTGCCCTATTGATACATTTGATATGAGGTGCGAGTTAGGTTGCTGCGAATTGTAAATTAGACATGTGCTGTGAGCGAGTCTATTCGCTATAGTTTCCTACTCACAGTAGTGTAGTCGGTGTAACATCGTCTTTTCCCATATTTAAAACGGAATAGCGTTCACCTGCGCTGGGCTTTTCAGATAAAGATCCAGGAATTTGATGAAGTTGACCCCAAACAATCATGGCTCTCCCTACTGAACAGGCGCTTTTTGGCTAAATTGGTTCTCCTTTCGCTTTTGAAAGCATATCATATGCGAATGAGGACGTCTTTACAAATTTGTAGAAAAGCAGAGGGTAACACTGAATGTGTTTGGTAAAAAACAGTGTTTGCTCATTTTGGGAAAACAGCCGGGTAAAAGATGAGCAAAAAGAAGGGTAAACAGGGGACATCTGATTTGCTTTCTTTCTTAGCATCAAAAGTTATCGTTATTATTTTCTGTGTTTGTCTTCACTTTCTTTTTTAATTAAAACTTCACATTTATTCTAATGTGTTGTGCTTTTCTGCAGATTAGCCAAGTAGAATAGGTGCGAACAACGTACTTTGGCGCACGTGCTTTTTACTGCTCCTCTTCACGCTTATATTGAGATCCTGTACTGAAGCTTTTGTTGTGATTTTTGCGGAATTTTCAATAGAAAAGCGCTCAAATCTCACGACAGTAGCTAAGAATGTCTCTTCGGAAACAGACATTTTCCTCACTCCTTCATTAAATGCTATCATGCCGATCTTGCTTTGTGTAGTTTCCTGCCTCACGGCTGTTTGCAAATGCTGTGTGGTTCGTCCACACTTTGGCATAATGAAGCGAAAACACATTGGTCTTCCGTGTTGCTTTTTAAATCTCTACCAGTTTTCACTTAATCTTGCTTAGCATTGAAACCACGCCAGTGGAGCTGCAACTCAAATTTCAGGCTCCGGCTCCACCATCTAAACGCTTTTGGCTCCAGCTCCGGCCATCCAAAATTGCTTGGGCCCCGACGCCAAACACTGATTCTCTATTTCGCTACTCTCAAGAGATAAAATAAACAGATGATACCCGCGAAATTTGAAATGGCAATCACATATCTCCATCTTGTTTATTAAGGGAGCTGCTTGCTAGACCCAAATATCTTTGTCGGTTTCTAGTGCGCTGTATGTTCGTAACATTTTGAATAAATGCGGATGCGGGTATCAATATTTCCTGCCTCATGTTGTACCATCTGCGTTAAGTTTGAAAGAATTGCACAATCTGCATGTTTTGTGGACGGATGTGAAACGCACACATCATTCCTCAGGGCAGCCCAATTGTCCCCTGGCCCTTCGCAGCCTCTCATTGCCCTGCCCCCATACATTTTATCAATCGGTCGACTCGGAAGTTGAAGTAGCACTATGCAACAGTGCTACAAGTTTTAGCAATCGTGTTGGCGCCATATATGCGCATGTACTCTTTACTAGTGTCATATAACAATGACTGTGTTTCGTGAAAGTATTTTTGTTAGCACCTTTAAGCGCATGCTTTTCTATTACCACCACATATCTATGTGCATGTTCTTTCATGAATCTGTGTGTTCCTTGTTACTGTCACGTATGGTTAAATATGGTGGCCCATGCGTGCCACCCTAAAAAAATTTTGTTTCTGGCATTTTTTGAAAAAAAACAAAAAATGCGTTTCAAAAACTAAAACAATTTCACTTTCGTTTCGCAAATGTTTTCCAAACAAAAACGTTTTCGTTTTACAAAAATTTATTTTTGTTTTGGAAACACTTTCACTTTTGTTTGCAAATTAAAATCTTTTCGTATCAAAAACAAAAACAATTTTACTTTCGTTTCGAAAACACTCTCATTTCGCAAATGTTTTCTAACTAAAAACATTTTCCTTTTCAAAAAAATTGATTTTCGTTTCGGAAACACTTTTACTTTTGTTTCGGAAACACTGCGTAAAACAAATCGAAAAAAAATCGAATCAGATTTGCGATCGTGGCTCATGTATGCCACCCTCCGTTGAGGACTAGTGTTTCCACCTGAGAAGACTTGATATGCAGATTCTCCTATGTCGATGTCTTGCTCCAGTAGCTCACGATCGTATTGCGCATACGTGTAGACTAGTCTGAGTCTTTCCTTGTGATAATCAACTATCCTTGGAAAATTTCTTTGAGGGATTTGTGACACAAGACGTAGAACTTGTAACTTAAGACGTATAACTTAAACCTAAATGGTTACGGTAAGTGAATGGTATCTTTTTGGCCAAGAGAAGTGAATGGACTGTGCGCATGGGGAGTGGTGGTTGTGATGCAGTCAGTCAGTACTGGAATATGCTGGCGTGAAGCCTAGTTCTTTGAAAAGTTAAAGCTGTTTCATGATTTTAGGTAGCCTAAAGAATTTTGTTGGGGATCGATGCCTTTACTTTGACAAGCGTCACTGCCTATCAGCTAAATCGACATTGCCTATCAGTATCACAGTACTGTGTCGAAAACTTTGTCACAGGGAGCCCGTTTTGGAGGTCATCAAAACTGGAACAATTAGGCTACTCTTCAGTTTTTCAGTTATCAAATTTCTGCCTTAATTGCCAAAAACGTCGAAATTTGGCAGGCACACAATGCAACTTTGACAAATGATCCCCAATAAAATTCTTTAGGCTACCTAAAATCACGAAGCAGCTTTCAACTTTTTTAACAATTAGGCTATACAGGCCAGAATATTCCAGTACTGACTGACTGCATCACAACCACCGCTCCTCGTGCGCACAATCCGTACGGTTCTCTTGACCATAAAAATACCATGCATTAACTTACTCTAAGCCACAAGCAGTGGCGTAGCAAGGGGGGAGCCCAGGGGGCTCTGGGCCCCGGGCGGCACCTTCTGTGGAGCGGCACCTTGTTGATCAAAAATTAATTTTTGAAAGGAGTTTAAAGGTTGTAACTCTTCTTTATTATTTTTAAATCAATTTTTAAAGCTTTAAAATTTATAATTCTTTTAAGTTCTGTCTTTAGAAGCCCTAGATTGGAAGGCTAGCTTAGAAAAAACAAATGTGGTTGTGGATTGAGCAAATACCTCAAAGACATTTCCGAAGGATAGGTTATCACAAGAAGGAAAGACTCACTAGTCTACCACGTACGCGCAATACGATCGCGAGCTACTGGAGCCAAACATCGACATAGGAGAATCTGCAAATCAAGCCTTCTCAGGTGGAAAAACTGGCCCTCAACGGAGCGTGGCACGCATGAGCCACGACCACAAAACTGATGCGATTTTTTTCGATATGTTTTACGAAGTGTTTCCGAAGCAACAGTGGAAGTGTTTCTGAAACGAAAATCAATTTTTTTTTAAACGAAAATGTTTTTATTTAGAAAACATTTGCGAAACAAAAGTGTTTTCGAAACGAAAGTAAAATTTTTTTGGTATTTGAAACGTTTTTTTGTTGTTTTTTTTCAAAAAAAATGCCAAAAACAAAACATTTTTAGGGTGGCACGCATGGGCCACCATACTTAAGTCCACAAAAACCTGGGTAAGGCAATTGCATCATCGCCTCTCCACGACTTTTCAGAACAGCTACCGATCAGTGCAATGCGTTCTTGGCATTGTCCTGAGAGGTGATTATGCTATTTAAAACAACCTACCCCATGCCTCCTTTAACATAAACACGTCACAGTAATAGTAGTAACGTGAAAACGACTGCTTAAATAACTTGAAAAAGTTTATGAAAGCTGGAAACATATAAATATTCTGATTTTTGTGCGGTTTTCAGGAATTTGTAGAGGTTTTTCTTCCATCTAGCGATATAAAGTTGTGTTCGCAAAACTACGTGGCTGTTTGTAGCTCTGCTACCTTTAATAACACCATTTTTCTACTCCAGAGTTGTCTGCAGGGAAAACAATAATGTAAGAGTAGCATGTCGCTCAAGAAAACGACTCCACAGATCATCTAATTACTTTTTCTTAAAGTTGTTTTTAAATTTGACACATACTTGTAATATCAAAAATTCTTTCTGATGAAAACTTACATGCAAAACGTTTTTGTAAGCTTGTATGACGAAACTGGTCAGACACCAATTTTATTAATGACATCGGTTAGTATTTTCTGTTAATCGGCTCTCACCTAGGACGTATGCAAAACTGGTCTCTGGAAAAAGTTTTGTTATAATAAAAACCCTGGAAAGATTATTGGTATTAATAGGTAATGTTACTTCGTTACGTTTTTACTTCTTAAAAAAATTACAGACGCTTTGCAAGAAAATATTTTGTACATGCTGTCGCCTCGCTTGTTTAAAATTTTCGACACAAAACCTTGGTTGTGATAAAAACTGTAGGAGGCAGCAAGCTCATATTTTTCTCCGTCAGCTGGCGTTGCTTACGAATGTAGCAAAGCAACAGGAGTTTTTAACAAACATTATTTATGAGCTGGAAACAAACGGCGGAAAGCAAGCGACATTGGTGAACGGAAATTGGCTTTCCCACATCGTTACAGGCTTCCAAGAACTTGGTACAAGCCTCACAATGAGTCGACAATGTTCAAGCTGTATGCAACACAAACTCTCGAACCTCCAAGAATAGCAGTAAACATTGTGTTTGAATCCAGTTTGAACCGGTTTGTATGTTGGCAGACAATGACTTTATCAAATGTTCAACACTCAAAATCTGTAGAATCTGTTTCAAATTTGGGCTTGATTTGAACACGACGTCGCTTGAAAGATGACCTTCTCACGTTGGTGCCTTGCCGATGCCGCTTGCGTTGAGATAAGCCTGCATTCAACTGATTGAGATCGTAAGATATATCGCGAAGGTATCGCAGAGCACTTCGTAGAATTTTGATTTTTTCGCGTTCGATTTGCAGAGTAGAAAGGTGATACTGGCTTAAACCAGTTATGAGCGGCTGTTCAACGTTAACACCAAATACGGGCTGTGATTGAAGTGGCCGTGCCCTTTTCTCCGCAAACACACAACCATCTCCGGCACTGGCATGCAAAGAAGCGAGCTCCTTATTTTGACTAAATTCGCTCTGAACGCATCCGTCATTCGCTATTCCCTGAATGTCGTCGAAAGTGGAAAAGTGGGCGGTAGTTACTTTGCTTGAGACGCTCAGTTCCTCGACTGGTACGTGTCTTCGTGTATTGGTGCTAAGTATCGTCAACTCGGGCTCTTCCTTCACACTGACGCCTAATGATGCACTTGCAGATGAAATAGATGATGATGCTGGGGCGTCTTCGCACGTACTGGATGAGTATGCCGTGTCGCTTGAATTACTGGACATGTTATCTCCTCCAATCGCATGCATGTCGCTAAGCTCGGACAGCTGAATATTACATTGTTCTGCATTGTCCTCAGTTTGCTCTTCGATGCCTTGGTTGTTGTTTTCAACTTCTACAAAGCAAAACGTTTATCATGAAAGTACGATGAGCATAGCTGGAGACGACTACAAAAGTGGCTTGAGAAGCTGCAAATCATAGCATTGACCACCTGGTTGATTGTGTTTGATTTTAGTTTGTTCAGCTTGTCATAGGATAACCACAATTTCTCATTTCCAAACTGAAACGTTGCACAATTAGGTTGTGAAACTTCAAATTATATTCATGCAATTAATCATAGTCTCGAATCAGAGCAAGACGCGCAAATTTGTTTGGTTTCCCACAGAGTTTTCTCTAAAATTGAAAAGGAAAGAATTTGAAAGTCATTTGCAGTTTTCCTGCAACAAAAACGGGAATTTTAATGCTCATCCTGCACCATTCCCTATACAATATAAACATTTCTTGTTGCTTGCACTCGGTTTAGTATCGGCTTACTTTAGTTTTCCTGGACAAACTTTTTCGGAATATTACGATTGATCTGCGACGCCCATCTCCGCTTGCTTGAACCCGTGTGCCCACGCGCGTAACCAGAAATTTCGATAGGGGGGCTAATAACACCCAAGTCTCAATATTTAAATATTCAATGCCCCTTATTTTTAAAGCATCATCTTTAAAACATGTATTTTTCGGGCGCTTTTTTCTGAATTATTAAGTTCAGATTCATTCCAGCAAACAGAAAGTATATTGTCATTGAATTGACAAGTTTTAAAAGTTTGTTTTTAGTGGAGTTCCTACAGTAGCTTGTAGTCTGGATCAAAGCCTCCATTTGCTTGTCAAATTTTCCTGCTAAACCCATGTGAAAATCTCGATGCCACAAATGCAAGATCGGCAGTATCATTTTTCCAGGCAATGCTGCAGTTGAGCAAAAAGTCATCGCTTCCACCGTTATGATCGCACTTTTCATATTTACATGCTTCTGATGTACACCACCACACTTTCAATCGAAGCGGAGCAGCGAATTCGCGCTAAGACACCGACTCCCGAAGTACAGGGTGACACGAAAAAACGGTCATCACCTAAACTTGAACAACTCTTGAAATAATTAATCAATTTTTTTATTTTTCAGATTTACCAAGTAGAATTAATGTTTTAAAAGTCTTCCAAATTTGACCTTCGAGATGCCATGGACTATAGAGCAAAAGATATTTATATTTGAGGCATATTTTCGGCAAAAAATCTATCCACGCAGCTCAATTGCAATTCAAAGAACGGTTCGGATGTCGTGAATTTCCTGTCCACTCAATAATCTACAGATGGGTCAGCAAGTTGAGAACCCATGAGACTGTGCATAACCTCAATCGTAAAGACACTAACAGACAATCACATTCTGGACCACCGAAATCATCAAGGACACCACACAACGTTGCTGCTGTCAGAGACTCTGTTGTCCACAGCCAAAGCAAGTCTGTGCGTCGGCGAAGTCAGGAGCTTGGAATCAACCGGGAGTCCGTGC
>JGI24022J15233_10005243_pt1 | contig 13681 bp, 6 predicted proteins | sample Ectturendosymbi2_FD_15233 | JGI IMG/M metagenome (IMG submission 15233) | reverse complement strand
CGAAGCATTGTGGGGGCGCCGAATGACTGCGGGGGGTGCCGAAAAGTCCCAACGATGTCACAAGCATTTTCTTCAATACAGTAAATTTGCTTCCGAAAGACCTCAAGTTCGAAAGTGGGGGCGCCAAACTTGCTTCTTGCCACTGTCCACACCAGTGTTTTTCAACGGGGTTCCGCCGAAACAGACCGAAATTACCAGGGAGGCAACCGCAGTTCTACACGGTTGCAGCAATATAGACACTTGGATGATTACATAGGGTTCCGTGAAGAACGCAAACATTTGCGGAAGATTCCGTTGCAGCAAGAAGGTTGAAAAACACTGGTCTACATCTACACTTTTGCCACATCACTAGAAATTGACTATTTCAATTCATAATCATTTTTCCAACGCTTCAGCGTTAGGCAGATCAAATGCTTGTAATCGCGTTGCGTTTCGTCCATCTTTTTTAACCCACCATGACAGTACGGCTTTGCAGCACAGGCTGCAAACTACAGAAGTGCTTAAAGCGTCTAAATCTAAAAAGTTGTGTGTCATTACAACGGTAATTGGTTTGTAACGAAAGTGAGTCGAAATTGGGTCCACTACCTACTCCTTTGAAGAACGTTGGAAACACAAAATACTTACAAATGTATTTCTATTTTATATCAATTACTTTTCATTGACGAAATAGAATATTTACTGCAAGGAATTACAAGAGTAATTTCAACTTTAGTTAAGTCAAGATGCTTTTCAGGATATTCGTTTTGCAAAACTACCAACAACTTTGTTGAAGTTAAGCCTTCAAAATCACTGATTGCCTCTTAAAAGCAAATGCGTTGCAAGTATTATTCTGTGATCAGTGGCAATGTGATCATTGTCCTCTTCCTCTTGGTGCAGTAAATGCTCGTTTTATTAGAATTGCAATAAAAGCGTTTGTCATTCAAACTACGAGGTGTTTTCTATGGGAAGGATACAGTATCGGGAGCTTTTAAAACTGCCCAAAAAAATTCTTGTGCTTGTGGAAAGAGCCTTTCCAGCAACAAACTGAGCTTCTAAACCAGTGGGTTTTCAGCCTGCGGTTCGCGACCCCAGAAGGGTCGTGAACCATTTTTGGAGGGGTCGCGAGCAGATATCTTATGTACAGCTGTATTACATTTGCTTTATTTGAGTTTTAGATGGGGGTCGATGGGTTATAGCGGGTTGGTATAATGGGCCGCGGTACAAAAAAGGTCGAAAACCACTATTCTAAACTATAAGCAGCTTGTCAAAAATACAACAATCCACTACAGGCACAGTTTAGTGTTTCTAAATGTATCTACTATGGTGAATGGATGAGAAACTAGTTTATGATATAGGGCCTGTAGACAATCCTTCACCTGTTGAAACAGTTCGAAGTGGAAGCTAACTTTGAAATTGCCAAACCCAGAGTACGGGCCCTCGTTGTCAGTTCAGATAGCTGGTGGCCAAGTCAATTTGCTATCAGGACATCTTCAACATTTCGATCTTGGACAGACAACCACTTTGCGGTGTAAGCGCACACCCGCATTAATGGTTTTAATCTTTAATCTATGAAAAATCTGAGGTCCTTAGACTCATTATTGTTCTTAAGTAACTAATTAAATGAGTTAAAAAATCAGCAATCCTTTATTTATTGATTGATTCATTGATTGACTTATTTATTTATTCATTCATCCACTTATTCATTGATTCCAGCAAGGTTTGCAACAACAGCTATCTACCATAGCCCTGGCTGGCGTCAATCCATCTGAAAATTGCTTTGCGGTCAGTTAATGCTTTGAAAATGATGATCAACTTCCCTTTAGTGCACGCAGCATTGCTTGATACCTTTTAAATTTGAAACTGTCTCGCGTCCGAGAACTGCTAAATTTTTTTTTCCTCTTTCTTCATTCCTTGAATGCTCATTGCATTGCGAAAGCAATGATATTACAGCAACGAGTATTCAAGCGTGCAGATAATTTTGACATTTTATTCAAAAAGCGTTGCCTTGAAGCGCATCTCTGTTGAATAATTGTTGCTTGATCGTTTGACTTTTGCAGATTAAGATTTGGTTTCAAAACCGTCGCAACAAATGGAAGCGGCAGCTGGCGTCCGAGGCCGAAGGGATTGGTCTTGGCATCCGTTCCGCTGGCTCCAGAAATCCATTTCCATCTTTGCCGCATCAGCCGCAACTGCACCCCCCTCCCCACAGACGAACACCTTATCCGACCCTGCACTCGCCCCATTTCAATCATTCTCCTTTCGCAAGCAGATTTGGACAATACCCGAGCATACCCCACTTTAGCTTGGCCAGCTACAGACCCCCGCTCAGATGGCCCCAGGTAGGCCTGACTCCAACAGAAGGGGACATCAGCAGAGGCTTAAAATCTGCTTTTTCATGCTATCCGAGAGCAATGATAGCAGCAGTTGCAGCATCGGCTTCTTCGAGCGGCGCCCCGGCAAGCGAAGAAGCGGCCGACCCGCTGAATTACTCACCGCAAAGAGTTCGCGGACTTTCAATCAGTGGTCTGCGGTCGGAGAAAGGCGGCTCGTTTGAGTTGGACCGAGAAATACCTTCAGCGTCTGGAAATCAAACAATAACAGTCAGTAGTTCCTAACTTGTTTTTAAAACTACAATCTTCCTGCTGGAAGTGGCGAAAGTGCTGTATCCTCTCAGCTCCTCACGTGAACACAGGCAGTAAAACATCTTTTGCATGCAAAATGTTGCTATGCCAAAGTGCAATGTATTTCATGACAGGCAGCATCGGTTTTGTCTTTGCTGTAAGTTCGAACAGATGCGACGTTCTTACCTTTCAAGTACATGGTAAGATTTAACTTCTCACAGCCAAAATCCTTCCGAAAAGTTCTGCACCACTGCATAACATGTGAGAACAACACATGGTGAAAGGTAATCATTTTACGTTCGGGAATTTACTCAGCAACTACAATGCCATCGGGTGCTTTGAATAAAGTTTTTGCAGAAATGAATGAAGAAAAACGCATCGATTGACAACAAAAGAAATCTGCCTGAATTTCGATAGGCAATCTTAACAACCACAAGAGTCAATATGATGCGCATCACAAACTATCCTTCGCTGATACGCGGCATCATCTCCGGCCTTCTGCGCTTTCCTACTCTTGGGAATGTACTTGTCACGTGCGTAGACGGTGTCCCGGATGGATGCGTGTGTGCGAAGTACATTATTACGTTCATTGGTGTCCCGTGCAGTTCCTTACGCAGTTTTATTGCATATTCAGTTGTGGGTTTCGTTGAAAGCATGTTCATTTTGTGTCGCAGCACACCGCGAACTTTTTACTGCTTCAAATGTGCGTTCTGTGTTCCAAAGTTTACTGAATTATTCATCGCTTAATACATGTTTTAATTAAATTGCTGTGTAACAGATCCAACTTTTTCCAGCTTTGTTTCCGGGAGGATATTCATTTTGGGCAATCTCAGTTTACCCTCAAAAACTCTGGCGTAATATTCAAGACATCCTGGGATGCACTAAAATCCTTGTTTCAAAGCTTCTTTTACAACTTCGTGAAACAGATTCACATGTTTTTCTGCAGCAAAGACACCCTGCGGTGACGTCAGCATTTAAAATCTCCGAATGGCTTAATTTGAACAAACATCTCTTGCTTGGGATTCACCTGGGTTTGGATATCAAAAAACGATCAAGGCAAAAAGAATAGCATTGTCTGGCGCGAGAGAGGTTTAAAAAATACAATTCTTCCCGACAGTGATTCACGTACAGTACCTCTGGGCACGGTCTGAACTTTCAAACGGGATTTGCATCATTCACTGAAATCATTATTGCAGTTGATTTGCTGTCGAGATTTCCTTCATACTGTATCAAATTATATTTTCGGTATTCGCCAGTCGGGAATCCGCGTGTTATTCACAAAAGAAGAATCTGCCTTTGGAAATAGCCCAACATCGCTCATGGATTGGCATAACTGGGGTAATTGGGTGGTGTACAAAATTTTGAAACATTGTGATAAAAATTGAAAGTTCTGAAGAAAAGTGGGGATTAGAAAAATTTCTGTTTTATTAGTAAGTCCTGTCATGCATATCTACGTTTAATTCATTGCTTTTAGCACCAGATTGTCAAAGCTCTGTTTTACAACACAAAGCTCGTTCTTGGATACTCCAGGCAGGTAACCCGGCATGTTTAAGAAATGAATTAAGCGGAGAAAGCAGAAAAAATTGAGATAATTCTTTCTGAATAGCCAATCGTGTCTTATATTTCATACAATGCATCAGGTTTTAAGAATCAATATTTGTAGAAGAGATATTTTCAAAGCAACGAATCAGTGAAAGAAGTTTAGTTTTACGTTTCAATGTTTCAGGAATTCATTCAATTAGACCTCAAAAGTTCTGAAGCCAGAGTGCATGCCAGTTGTTTCGTACGACAGGAGGCGCCATCGACATTTCAGCTATCGTAAGATTTTAAAACTTTGTAATATGTTACACTACATTTGAAGTTATACTAAATTAGACTATGCACTTTTGAAAAACACAACGAATTGTAGCAAAGTTGTGGTCGAAACTCTTGAAGTTAGACTCAGTGAAGTCAGGTTTCCCTAACGTTTAACATGGATACTATCAAGAGTATAATTCTATGTTCAGAGAACTTGGGAAGTCATCCTTAACTCTTTTAAAGAAAAGGAATTATCTGCTTTATATGAATAAGTTAGTTTGAATTTTTAATCTACTTTCCTTTCGAACAAAATGAAACAAAATTAAATGCAATTCTGCGCAAAACGAGGTACAATTGCACTCTAACCACTAGGGGATAATCGCATGATTCATATGAAAAAGTTAAAACAAAAACCTTTAAACCAGAATATTGCAAGTGCAGGTGCTGTACCACCAGAAGCTTGAGCTTCGGAGTTAATTTCGGCTTGGAAAAATGTACTGTAGGGTAAGTGAGAGCTAGTTATGTATTTAACAAGCACAATTTCATAATTTGTATTGATTTTACTCTTGAGTTGCATAAAAACGGTTTAGAGAACGACTTGGGATGATTCTAAACGTTTGATGGCTGCAGAAGGATTTTTCTTGAATGTGACTGTTACTTGTGGGTCTTATGAGGTTTGCTCATGATACCCTGTACCAGCCACGGTTACAAAAGTGAATTGTTTTTTCTCCCAATAATTTTAAGCAGTTTACGTTGCCGATAAGAGATATTGGACAGGGCTGGACGCCACGGAAAAATATATAATTGGAAAAATTCAGATAAAAAATATGTGAGGATATGTTATACCACAACCTTTTTTTGTTGTAACAAACACTGTACTTTTTGTGAAAGCACAACTTGTCAATCATACCTTGCAAATTTGAAAAAATTTATTTTTGAAAAACGTTGCAGCGCAGAATACAAAAACCTGGCGTTGCAAGCGCGGTGGTTGGTAACTAGAAACATATTTGCAGTTCTTGGTTTCTCGGCAGATACGATTTAATTTAACTGTTGTAACCGCAGCACAAGCCAGCGAAACATTGGTGTGTAGTGTCAAAGCTTTGACCGATCCCTTGAGATTTTAAAATAAACACACCCCGCAGCTTTAATGCGAAACTAGCCGATTGGTGTGGTGCGAAATGATCTTATTAGGCCTTCTGACTGGCTCAAGGAATGGTGTAATTATATGCACAAAATGCAGACGCGCAGCCTCTCCTTAGAGTGTACACTGAAATGAAAACTAGATAATGAATGAAAAGGTAATCTTGTCTTTTGCAGCTCAACAAATATTTTGCATTGAGGGTATCGTAAAGATTTGTTGCATAACTTTCGAAGAAATGCCCGTTTAGTCAATCTATGGCATTTTGAACGATAAAAACAACTGGAAACTGATCCTGCTTTCAAGAGCAAAGGTTTTGTTTTTCTGGCTATTTTGCAGTACGGAGGTATCAGGCTTTTATTCACTCCACAGAGACGTTTTCCAGTCACGAGAGGTGTTTATTCTGAAAAACATATTAACTAGAAAGAGCGCCTGTTGCTTGCAGTTTTTTTTACGCACGAACACTGCTTGTCCTATTGGACATTGCTGAGAACGAAACTCCGACCGATTTGTTGTTTAATTATTGATGAGCATATATGGAACGAATGCCTACTCTGTAAAGCTTTTAATGGCTGACGATCATCAGCCTCCTGTTAAGAGTTAACGATTTTATTGAGTGTTTTATAACAGCGCTGAACCGTGACTGGAAAAATTGTTCTCGGGGAGGAAAAGACGTTAAACCTACGCTTGAAGCAGCAATTTCTACAACCGTAACTTTCGACAAGCACTTACCTGGTGGCGAGCAGGAATTCATCCTTATACTTTTCTTTCAATTATATTTTTTTCTTGGAAAACGATTCCTTATCTTTTTCAATCGCAGTGCGTATCGAAAGTAAACTTTTACACATGGTTGAATCTTTGCTTGAAATAAGGAGTTTTGGATTTTTTAAAATCGTCTCACACCCATAGTTAGACCACGCTTGTTTGTTAGTAGTTTTCAGATCACAGCATTTTGCTACGATGTCGTAGGCAAGTATTAATTTTCATTTTGCAATAGATATGTTCAGATTTTAACGTAAATACAGGAATTTCAGAAGCAAGCACGCGCTTCGACTGCCAGGAAAACTAAAACCATTTTTATGCACTGAGCAAACTTTGTTTCTCTACTTTTATCACATGCAGCCCACGCAGAAGAACGGACGTATACTTTGGGAAATTAAAGTCTACAACAATTATTCCCAGGCCCGAGTCCATGAACTCTGTCAAATCAGACAAGAACTTTTAGTCAGTCCGTTGGGTCCGACTCCACCAGTATGGGTGGACACGTGTAAATATTGAAAAGGAGTGAGTTTCTAAATGATTCTAATAATGGATTTTTTCTCTAATTCAACCTTAATTTCAAGACTTTATCGCTCGAAGGCCTTTAACGATATTGAATTTAACCCGTTTTTTACTTCTTTTTTACGCGATTAGTAAAACTTGACAACTTTTTGCCAACAAAGAAAACTTTGTCTTGGACTCTTGAAAGAAGATGAATAATCATAAAAAGTTAGCGCAGAGAAATTTTGACTTCGATTGGGGGTATTTTCAGCATCGTCATCCAGGCCCCAACCAGCTTGGGGCACCAGCAGGGGCGAAGAGTTTTCTGAGAGGGGCCCAAATTTTTTAAACTATGTCCAATAGTTTTAAACTATGCCCGACACATTTTTCCAGGGGGGGCTAAAATTTTTCTAGGGGGGCTTCTCCCTCCCTGCGCCCCCTGGTTACGGGTCTGTCGTTATCTTAGCCGTAAAGAGTGTTTTGCTTCGAAATAACAACTTTCATTTATCAAATCTCTCAAGTTCCTTTTATGCAACAGAAACGTGGAATTAATCTAACGACATTGAAGACTTTATTGGTGTTTAAGGCGCTGAAGCCATTTTAAATTTCAACCATCTTTGTCCCTTTTGCAGATTCTTAAAGCAAAAAATGAAAAAGATGAAAAACGACAATTTTCCCTACCAGCGCTGAAGAGTTTTTTCCCAAATAAACCGACAGATGCTGACGATAAACGGAACGTCTTGTTTTTCCACCTCGTTTAGCACCCATTAGGTTTGAAGCCGCCCTTATTTGTGATCGATTAAGACACTATATCTCGCCACCTCCGCAATGATTCCTCCGATTGCCAAGATGCATGTTAGGATGTGCATTCGAGCAGAAAGCGCAGAATGTTACCCCATCAACGCATCCACCGGGGAATGCTGTTTGAGAACCTGGAAGGCTGGACTTTTTTTCATTTGACACCTCGATGCATTATCCTGAACCCGAATCACGGGCACTTAACGATAGCTGTCCTCCCGGGTGCAACTTGTTTATCAGATAGCGACAAAGCCCGGGCCCGGCATTTTGCTGCGAATTACTCTTTAATTTTCGAGCAACCGCGCGACGCATTAGACGCGACATTAATGCAACGCAATAATGGCGGCTCGTCATTCGAGGCCCGATCGAAGCGCGCGCTAAGTATGTGGAAGTGACGAGGCGCTAATCTGCGCTAATTAGTTTTAAACCATTAATGGATCGTGACCCAGAGCGACGGCGAACAATTTCAATCATTCGCGCGAAATGGTGCCAGAAGTGAAGATTATGACTTTTCGATCCGCCCAGCCATTAGGCGCTGATTTGCACCGAGGTAAATAACTCGACGGCGGGCTCTTTCCAGGAGTTGATGTGCTGTGACGTCACAGTTAAAAATATGATAACTTTTGACACGAACAACCTGATCTTTGCCGACGCTTGAATTGTTGCGGTAAATTACAATAGTTATGTGCAACTGGAAAAGCATTTCAGCTTTGCTGAATTTTTGTTTCTGTTAAAATGTTTTCAAATTCGGCCATCTAACGGAAATTGTGTTATTCAAATGAATTTTGCACGATAGTGCATCAAAACAGAGCAGATCAATGCATCCTGCAACGTAGCAATAGCTAAGAGTTTTACGAACCTCAACAGCAAGAGTTCTGTTGAAGTTGCATAACAATGATGGTTGCTCCCAGAACTAGATACGAGGCTATAAATTTGTCAGTCGTAGCACTGGATAGCTGCCACACGAGAACCTTAAAAAACTGTGCAACAAGGTCTGCTACAAGCGCTGATACAAATATAAATCATGATGTTATTTTTTGATGCTTATGGTCTAGTATTCCACCCTGCACCTATGATGTCTATCCACCGCACTTAGCCTAACTCCAGGGGTGTAGTGGGGCAGGAATGTGTGGCAAGGCGTTCTGACACTTTTTTCACGTTTTCTTTTGTGGTGTAATGAAAGTGAGCACTTCATTTAAACACTGGTTTAAAAATGAGTTTGAAGTTCTGTTGAAAATGGCTAGGTTTTGTGTGTGTTTCCAAACTTTTTTAGCACTACACCCCTTACTAAATCTAGCTGCAAGGCGGGGAATGCAAAACCGCCGTGTCGGATCTTGACCTGCGTTTTGTAATTCCGCTCACCATGACAACAGCCACAATTTGAAATCGACTTCAACCAAGGTTATTATGAAAGAATGAAAGACATTGGACTTCTTTGAGAGAATGCAAAGCGATCTACAGTTGAAGAACGAAGGTACGCTACGATTTATTAGAGAAAAACTGCGGTAAAATGAATATGCAGCATATGCATTTATAACATGATTTCTTCGCAAACTTCGTTGGGAAATATTTCTTTGGTGGAGTTGGTCGCAGTACCGAGAAAAAATTTGTCATGAAACTTTCTATTACAAAACTTGTTTTGCGAAATATTTATTTGGGAAAAGAATACTTTTTTCGATTTCAAGAAATTTGTCAAATAAAATATTTTCTCGAAACTACAAACTTTTTCGTGAAAAAATATTTTTACAGTGATTTTTTAAAACAACTAAGTTTTTACATGGAGCAAACGGACCACCATTCGCATGCGTAAAGGAGGAAGTTTAAGGATGAAGTTGGATTGAGCGTTGCCCAAGAAATTATCATGAATATGCTGCTGTAAACTGCAGAAACACATGATTTCAAAACGACTGGTATTTCGTTGGCACCGTTTCTTGTCAACGAAGATACTTCTTCAGCATTCTATCGATTCAAACACGAATGTTTTGTTCCTTGCTCTCTTTTACTTCTGTGAAACTCTGCATTATAGCTGGCTTATGGTACGTTACAAACAAAATGCTCTTTCCCTGTTCCACTCAAGAATCTTGAGACAGCAGCCGACTCGTTTGATAGTCAATTTTAATTTCTTCATACTGAATGCAAAGCGACAGCTATTAACTGACGGCACATGACATAAAACAAAGATATCTGCGCGTTCAAGCGAAAGAAATTGCACCGCACGACCGCCGGGCAGCAATTCACCTGCGCTACGGTTGGAATCACCTCGAAAATCATGATGATTGCTCAGGCGAAAACACATACGGTGATGCTCGCATCACAACAAAATACAATGAAAAATGCTTCCAAAACAACAATTCAAGAACTTGCACGTGGCATTCTAAACAGCATGTAGCCGTGATGAACGTTTGACAGCAGTGTTTCCAAGACATTGTGCGTACGTGAGCGAAACAATGCACATGACTTTGCAATAGCTTTTTCGTGCGTGCGGCAGCGGCGCAAATCGAAAAACTTTCGGTTTTTGCGTCAGGCAAAAATGCCAAATAATGGTTTCAAGATAAAATATTTATGCAGTGCAGTAACATGAAGATTGTTGCGTTTTGTGAAAAATTGCGATTTGCGCATGTAGTTAACTTTAATTCCTAAAGGCAAAACGGTCTCTCTTTTTCATGAGTGTTACCGGTGGCAACTTTGAATAACCGGTTGTTGGTTGTAACATTAAACAATCGCTTACAAAGCGTAGGTACCGGCGCAGGCGCAGAACCTGCAACTGTAGCGATAACATAAAAATACGTAAATAGCTGTATTTCTGTGCGGACGAGGTCGACATAACAAGCACAGCATTATCTGCAGTCTTGTAGTATTTTCTCACGAAGGTAAAGTATCCAACTGCTATGCAGATGCGCAACATTGCAAAACAAACATTTTACTTAGTTTGCAATGACTTTTTGCCCTACTGTTGCCTGGGATTTCCCCTTAAATTTTGCGAAGGCATTCGGTGCCTACCAGGATGTCTGCATTTCTGGGTATCCTTCTTCAAGGGGCTGTGGTTATAATGTGGCAGATGTTTCAGCTTTGACAAAAAGCAAATGTTTAAAGCAAAAAAAGAGAACAAGATAAAAAACAAATGGTTGATTGCCACTCACTGTAGGTGTAGGTTTAATAGACCCGTAAGCTCCCTCAGCATGGCAAAGCTTCTTATTTTGTGCTGTTATTAATCAAAATTATACACAACAAAATACTGTAAGACGTATACATAAGTAAACTGTTCGAAAGGCTGCAGTGCTGGTTAGCTGTTACTCTGCGCAGCAACTCGTAGAAAACTTATTGCACGAGTCATGAATATTGCTAACTGTTACTGCGCAGACAGTGCCAGAACTTGGATTCAATATCCACAAAATTTATTGCATAGCGTTCCAAAACCCTGTCACAAACATTCTACCCTTGACATGTAACTGGCAGGAACGTATCCATGACAACCTCTACGGTTTGCCATCATCCACCACTCAGCATTTCCATGCTCATCACAAGGGGTGATTAGGGTCAGGACTTCACCCTTTCTTACCGAAAGCTCGTGCTCTGATCGACTCAAATAATCAAAATCCACCATGAAAGACTCATTTTTCCTCACTCTTCCCATTTCTACGTACACAGCGTCATAGTCCATCGCCTTGTCTTCATACACGACACTCAGATTGGGCATTGTAGCATTATGTCTAGCCGCCAGGCCTGGAACCTGTCGTTGAGTGTACGGAGAAGTACTTAAATCCAGCTGCAAACTCCTGGTATTATTGGTATTTCCTAAAGTGCATGCATTCGTATCAACAGACGGGGAAGGTATTGCCACACTCCGTGGTCGAGGCTTGGGAGTCACATTTGGGGGCGACGCCCTTGACGGTCGCACCAGCGGAGGAGAGGCCGGCGATCGGCAAAAAGGGTCCATTGTACTGCAAGAGGCTGGAGAGTCGCCTGTCTCTGTTTAAAGTGATACAAAATACGCCGTAAGATCAAAACTACATTTATTGCATTCGAAGAGGTGCAAGCGCTTGTGGAAAAATTACCGACAAGCATGATAGCCTTAGCCAACGAACGAACGTAAATCACGGAAAAAATTTTATTGTACTCAAACAGTAAAATAACTGTCGGAAAAAATCGTCACAATGTTTTGGTCCGAAAGCGATTGAGCACACCAATACTTTCTCGCAATTTCATGGTTCACACAAACCAGGACCAGGACCAGGTTTGCACAAACTTAGTTCGTGCAAGCTTAAGGAAATTACATTTTACGTAACTTTTCCACACCAATGTTTTTGTACAATAGTCGTGGCTAGCATCCATCAAACGTTCAGACTTTCTACAAGTGCAAAAAACAAACTTTCGGAAAAGTCGCAACTTCTTATGCAAGTCACCAATAATAAAATGTACTCATTTGGCACCTCCCTACCACCAACGACGTTTTTCATAAATTTTGCAAATGATTTTTCCAACTTTGTGAATGTCAAGGAAGCAGAACACAATGAATGTCTTTAATTGATTCTTTTCAATCTTCGTTCACCGTGTATGATTTAGGTTAAGCTTGTACCTTGTTTTTGAAATGTTATTGTCAAACAAGCATCAGGAAGGAATTGTTGGTAATTTTTCCCCAACCATTCTGCGGTGTTGTGCTCCTAGACCACTAGCGTACAACGTCTTGTTATGGCTTTCACAATCTTTTTTGTATTATTGCAAAAGTTTGTTTCACAGCATGAGATTGGAACGTCCAACACATCAGTTGTTGCTTTCCGTGGCAAGAAAATGTGAACAGCAAGGCTAAGCCTTTTCTTATCAAAATGTTTTACTTTTAGTTGAACTTTCAAGTCCCAGTGCTAATCTTATTTGAACACTAAGATTTTTGTACAGAAGGAAAAGTAAATGTTCCTTTGAAATCAGACCTGCACGATTGGTAATTTTGAAGGTTGTCTTTCAAACAAGAGTTTTGCTAAACCAGTTTGGGGTTCATTTTTACTCCTCAAACATTGCAACTGCCTCCAAATTCTAGGGTCAATTAACCTAGTTCATTTTTATGTTGGAGGCTGCATTATATAAAATTGCTTACACACAAAATCTCAAATCTACGCACTTCGAAAGCAATTACTTCGATAATTATCCATCCTGCCAATTTTTTCATTTTGATCAAATCACGAATAGTTTCTCTTAAAGAAAGAAATAATAGTTTCAATATTCTCACTTTGTAATTGCCACTAGTGGCCGGCAGCCTCCATTCCGTTATTTCTGCTCCATGGGTCAAGCATTTGCTCGTGCACAGTGATTGTTTTTAGAACTGTTGGCGAGTCATTGGGAAAATACGTTGTGACCCTCTTTCTTGATTTTGTTGCTTATAATTTTTCGCTCAATTTTGTATATTCTTTTGGAGCGCGTTGAAGTTTTTCAAATATATCTTCATAAAATGCGCTCCATGTTTAAAAGAAAAGTGATAATAACCGTAGCTTCAAATTACTGATTGCAGATTTAAACAACATTTCATAAAAACAAACTTGATTAAAATGGGTTGGACAAAAAATTGTTGGCATTCTCGCATGCTTCAACTCATTTTTAGCGCAATTGACTCACTCAAGAAATATTTCTGCGTTTCGCATTCGGCTAAATCTTTTGTTCCGTTTACGCAAAGACTTCAACTGTTTCTTTCTTGTCAGCCGGTTTAGGTTTCCAACTAGGAAATATTCGCAACAGTAGGTTTAGTCGTAATCGTGCTTTTTTTAAACTTGATTTTGGTGACGGCAATTGGCGGCAGGCCGAAGCCTGAAAATTGTTTTTCGCCGGGACGGTTGAGGTGAGCGCTCTTGCCCAAGGAGCGCTCCGGCGATTCACTCAGTGGCTATGGATCGAACACCCAACCTTCCAATTGAGAGGCGGACACTTTACCACTGAGCTATCGCCTCCCCTAAAGTGTTTGCTCAGTCCATATCAATTTCGTGAAACGAAACATTTTCGAGGGTTGGATGTTCTAGCAGGTCCGTAGCCAGGTTTTGAGGTTTGGAGGGGCAAAATACATTTTTAGGGGGGCACGATTTTTGTTTTTATTATATTTTTAAAA
>JGI24022J15233_10005239_pt1 | contig 13686 bp, 9 predicted proteins | sample Ectturendosymbi2_FD_15233 | JGI IMG/M metagenome (IMG submission 15233) | reverse complement strand
AAATGTTTTGCTTTGTTGCGCACTAACCGCATGCAGTTAGGCAACCCATGTAGACACACAAACAGTGGAGCGTTCCAAGCTTTAAAAGGGCTATGCGATCTATATACAATATCAATTTTCAAATAAGTTCGCAAGATTGCGATTTCACTGCCCACGTTGTCTGGTGGAACTGCGCATTTTGCGCACCACAGAAGCAAGGCCGTAACCAGGGGTGCGAAGTCGGCCAGAAAATTCCCCCCTCCTGGAAAAACTGTTTGGACATAGTGTAAAAAAATGGGCCGTTCTCAGAAAACTCTTCTTTCTCCTTGGTGTCCCAAGCTGGTTACGGGCCTACTTAGAGGGGGCATTGCTCATGAGCGAAAAGATGAGCTAGCTTTTCTGTCAAGTGGTTTGGCTGTGGCACGTTCAAACATCGTGTTTCTCTTGTATGCGTAACTTTCGTACCATCCAAATTAAATGTGGTTCGGTTCAAAAGAATTGTCGTTCGTAGTTGCAATATGTCATGTGATTTTTGTGAGATTTGCAATTTGGTCAACCAATACAATATAAAATTATGCATCGTTTTTATTTGAATGTTTTATAATCTTTGTTTTTATCTGAATGTTTTATAAACTTGTTTGTGCTTACTCTACATGCTTATTTACGGTACTGTCAACGCTAGCTCAATATGTTTTTCACGCAACCATTGTCTTTGTTTCGTAATAATCACTGCTTTGCGTACTTCCACCAGTTTTTACATGGACTGAAGATGCCGTATGGCGAGATCTATTTCCATTAAATAACATCAATCCGTGCTGATTTTTGTTACTTCTGTACAGACAGTACTTGAATTTTATAATCTTTATAACAAAATTAAGTAAGTATGACAGCATGTTCTGGTCATTATGGACAATTTACCAGTTTATTAGCTGCAACGTTGAAAGCAAAATAAACATACATTTTCTGTTTCAAAATATTCACCTGCTTCATAGCTTATCTTCCGAAAAAATTGTGTCCAAATCTAATATTTAAATTATTAATAGGGCGCACATTTAAACATTTCCATGGATGCCATTTTGGATAGATACGCCACTGGACTTGATATCACGCAGCTTTCTCTTTGATTAAGTTTAGCCCTGCCAGTTGGTGAATTACCANGCAGCTGCATTCACNNATAAAAATATAAAGCAAGTTCAGGCATGTTTTAGTCTTTAATTGACAACGGGGTATCAGAACAAGAACAANGAATTCAGACGTGCGAAATGACACCAATGATACTGTGATGAAACAACTGGTTTTGTTGTAAAATAATCCTGGGCATGTTTTCCAGTACTGAAATAAATAAAAGCAAGGATGATCACCTCACATCTGTCGCTTTCGCCACAGCAGTCATGCAAAGGTGTTAAAAGATGAACTAACTATATGGCTGAAATACAAACGTCCATTACAGCAAACTTTTTCTGCTTTGTTATAGTTGGCCTAGATCAGCTACCCATGGCCCAGTCAAGGTTCATGTGCAGCCAAGTTGATTTCGTTGTTTTGTGGTTACAATACTAATCACAACTTTTCCTTATTTTGACAATCTTAAATTTGACTTTGGATGCAGTGTTCGTGAGGGCCATTCTGTCGCATCAGGATTGCATACTGGCAAGTTTGGTTGTATCTACTGAGGTGCAAAACTCATTTCTGATTTTTGAACTCTACACCATTTGCAAGATTTAGACTAAACTGAGTTCTACCTTGTGGGGCCACTGGAACTTTAAACACGCCTGTGACATCACTGCTATGACGTGATTAGAGGTGCCAAAACGTCGCTATCATTACTGGTAGGATTTGAACGTTTGCAGCAGCTTGAACTAAAATTTAATTTACTGAGAACAATGCAGGTGATTCAATGGGCGGTCCTAATTTAAAGAGACTAACTTAACATTTGGCACAGCAATGGTATTCCGTTGGACATAGCTGATCTACATTTTGGAACAGGCGTCCCTTGTTCTTGCTAACTGGATGCACCAATTTAAATCTAGTTTATCAGTGCTAAAGTGTGGTGTTTTTCGGCTCTACACCTTTCGCTCACTCAAAAAGGATAAATGCCGAAGTTGCCACTTTCTTAGCCTACCTACGAAACGCAGTAAACACAAAACTCTTTAAAATTTTGACACGTAAGTATAGCCTATAACTAAGGTGGGCAAATCAAGGTCCGCGGCCCAAACGTGGCCCGCCACAGCGTTTTCAGTGGCCCGCAGAAACGTGCAAGAAAATTTTCAAATCTGAAATTTCCTCAAACTTATCACAGTAGATGTTAGTGCTGAGTCTAACTAAACCGAGACTTGCTTTTACTTCAGTAAGAACGCACCGCTCTCCGCTGAACTCGGCCTTCTCAAAGTAGACCCCGAGCAAAGTTAATTATCCAACCCTGGCCTAGAACGCAGGAAAACAATTAAGAAGTGTTAGTCAAGCGCGAGACCCTGGGTATTCGAACCAGGCGTTGCCACGCACAATATTCTGGCAAGTGCCGTGGCTGATGTTCCTGATACGCGATTCACTGTTCTAGTATTCAGACTGTAATGAGACAGGTTGAACTGAGCGCATTGTGTCTATCGGAGAGGAAACCAATCATCCTTACAGGCAATTTCAGATGGCAGCAGAGTACCAAATCCTCAATCTTTTTGTACTGTATTTGGACAGCGTTTCCTTGTTCAACACTTGCGTTACGTTCCTCGTAGTTCGTTGGTGGCACTTTTTATGCTTCTAAGATTTATGTAATAAGGGTGCCTTATGCACTCAACAAATAATAACTATGTAGCCCAGGCTTTTTCATACCGTGGCAAACCATACAATGACCTGTGCCAGTCCTGAGAAAATCTTGCACACCTTTGAATAAAAATTTAGGCGAGCTATTTCCTGTGTGCTGCTTCATGGCTCCTGCAATCACTACTCGCAATTATTGGTACACGAAGTGCAATGACTTTGGATTCAAGAAGCGACTTTACTCAACGTCGATGTCAAGCTTCGTATAAGACTGGTTGCGCTTGCTTCATTCCTACAATGACGTGCGGCAGGTCTGCAATGATCTGTGTCAGGAAGTTCTTCAGAAAGATGCTCGCTTTGATGAGTTCCTTTGACTACTTTGAAACAACCGGAGTGATTTGACCAGGTCGAAGTAGAGAACGATTACCCATTGAGGTGTTGAATGATTATAATGCTGCTGCCGAAATGAACCCATGAACTAAAAATGCTGTGAGGATCGGCCTAACCGCATGAGACGTCTCGCAGCCCTATGATATGATGAAGTGCAAGAACCTACATGTATTCCTGCTAAGTTGCATACTTTGACCTTCAACGAAATTTAGCCAAAAGCAAAAATTTTTTTAGTAGCTTTCTGGTAGAAAAAACTAAGTAAATTTTGAAGTAGGTGAAAATTCCTTCAAGACAATAAATTGCAATCTCAAACGTCGATGTTGAAATTAGGCAGTAGTTGAAAGTACACAGAAGAGAAGAGTAAGGTGTATAGGAATGTAGGCAGTATGGAGGAAAATAGTTGCGATTGGAAAGCTCGGGCGGCAAGTGCGCAAAGCTTAACACTGCGGCAGCAAGCAACAATAGGTATTGCGGCCGTGATCACTCTTTGCGTACGCTAGTTGTTACGTTCAATCGTTCACACGTTAGTATCAGCAGAGACGACACGCGACGATCACTCTATTATTGCTTGTTCACGCCACATATATAATATGGATGTTATTCTTCGCGCACATCCGTTCGTGGTGAATCACACATTCAACGCAACGCCAACGGAGAGGTTGCAATAGTAGGTAGTAGTCNGAAATTGCAGGTAGAGCAATANGATGTGGAAAAACTTTTGTTACGTCGCATATAATGGCTACTGCTCAAGCTCAAAATCNATTTAAACTGTGACTTACCCAGGTTGAAGANAGCTTGAGACATCGTTTGTTCTGTTATGACGAAACTTTCACGCATGTCGCACACCTTAGCTTAGCCTGAACCAACCGATTCAGAGAAGCAATTTTAAGTTCGGAACGATATTTACCATCTCGTTGAGCTTGAAATATGTTGCAGACATCAGCTATTTAACGCCCTTGAACAGTTTTCTGATGGTAATGGAGGCAATGATGAATTCCGAAGTTTTTTCAGATGTCATGTGAGAAAGCCTTAAATTCAACATAAGTTTATACAATGAAATATCATGTAGGCTATGCAGTTCTTTGATTAAATTGAGTGTTTACAATTGTCTACAGACTAGTAGACTCCAATATGATCTATATATGGTGATATGACATATATTTCTTAAGGTTAGCGTAAGCATTCGCCTTTAGGTAACGTTTGCGTGTCACTAACGCCAAATACCTTTCGCTAGGTTTATTACAAAGACACAACACATGCAACTGGTTACTATGTCTGATAAATGCTAAGAAGTTCTGCTCTCATATACGAACGGATCGTACTGTTACGTTCACAAACTAGCGCGTGAAACAATGAGCGGGTAGTGACGCCAACAATGTACTTTTCAGCTTTCTAACATTCTAAAGTCATCCAGAGGTCGGCAAACNTTTTCGCACTACGGACTGGTTTCAGCCTGGCATTTTTGAGTACTGGCCCTCAATAAAATAATGAATGTTTNCCACATGCAAACTTGTTACAACTCGCAACTCAATATGGCACTAAATCAGTGAGAGNTCTGGGCTTGCTTTGCTGCAATAAGATACTCCGACCTGCAAGGAGTATATTAGTCAATGACACCCGAAATGTGTTCTTATGCCGTTCCAGTCACTTTTGGACCAATTTGGCCTTGGTTTCGCACGGCCCGGTAACAATTTTGTCACAGACTGGAGCAGGCTGCTGCCCGGTGTTTGCTGACCCCTGCTGTAAACTGCTTTTGTTCGAACATTGTTCGATCATTCTTCACTCTTTTTCGCATTGATACAGTACGTGAAACCAGGGCTAAAATGAGAGCAATCGGTGTTCTTGCTTCGAACCAATTACGGGTTGCATTCAACCAGACTTAAGACGCAAGGCCGTTATAATCAACCACTGTATCAATGCGACCCGAATCGGGTCCGTAGAACACCTTGAAAAAACCTGCATCAACTAACATTTTGTCGAATGTACTGTGTGCACGAAGATATGACTGAAAGCGGAGTGATCACCAATTTATTTATTTCAAGCTGGTACTACACAACAGTTCGGCTATCTCTCAAAAAAAATAATTGCATATCTACGTGTGTACATTTGGGAAGAACAAAAGCACATACAACTGTAGCTTGCATTCAAGCTGAAAAACAATTCGACATTAGTTCCTCGTGGCTGGAATACAGGAACAGCAAATCACCAACCGGTGGAGACGTCAGTGAACATCCTGCAGTACCTCTTCCAGGGTTCCACTCTGGAACCAGACGCTACTGGGTAGCAGCCAACCGACTAAGAGCAAAGCACGCCAAGACTTCCCAAACACTCCATCGATTGGGAGTAAGCCAAAACCCAAGGTGCCCATACTGCGGTGCACCGAAGCAAGCAGTTGATCACCTTGTTCTGACCTGCTCTTTCACTCACATACGCGGTGGCTACCACACGATCCAAGAATGTGGTGAAGATTTTTAAACTTGGTTGAAGGGCACTGACGTTAATGTCTCACGGGTGTCATACGATAGTACTACTACTATTCAAGCATAACCGAGACGCCAGACGTAACGTTCGCTCAAACTTCTTGTTACACTGATAAGCGAAACCCGGTCTGAGTTCGAAGCGATTAACTACTTACATCAAATTCATATTACGCAACTTCCCACTTGTCCTTTAATAAACAAATTTAATTTCTGTGTTTGTATACTTGCGTGAGTTGCAAGCACAAAAAGCTGCAGGTCGCACTCCACTAGAACCAGTGGTGTAAGGGGTGGGGGTGCAAGCGCAGCTCCGAAAGTTTTCATTTTTTGAAAATCCGAGCAAATCCCCGAAAATTTGGGCCAATCACCTGAAATCCCGGTAAAAATTCGCAAATGTTTAGGCAAAATCCCTGAAAACGACACCCAACGTTTGCAGGAAACAAAGAAAGACCTTTTTCGGCGGCCGCAACACAAAAAGGTCTCAGTGATTTTTGTGGGAGAAATTTTGTAGAAAAAAGTCGCACAACAACTCTTCCGAGAAAGCTTGGGGAAGTTCGAGCAAAAATCCTTTGCTCCCCCAAAATTTAGTTTGTTCCTACACCTATGACTGCAACAGACACGCGAGGCAATGAACGGAGTCAGACATTTTTGTTTCGCGGAAAACTTGTCTTGGCATTTTTTGCAACAACGGCAGCAGTCAGTGGTGTTTCTTGGTTTGATTGATTCTTTGTTTCCAGTGATGCGTTTTAGTCAAAATAAAACAATGCAACAAAAGCAATCATTTGTCATTGGAAATTAGAATAAACAAAAGCAAAAAAGTTCAAAAACTGATAAATGTAAACGAAGATTGTCACAATGTTACAAAATGTTGTTGATAGACCGTGTAGGTCATCCAGTAAACTAACGCCGTTTGAAACGTATTGAGAACCACAAAAAAACAACAGTTGAAGATGAAAATACACCCAACCAGAAAAAAACAAGCAGAGAACACTATGAGGAAAAGATACTGATGAAAACAAAAACAGTGTGCCTATGCACACAAGGGTGCGGATCCAGTCTCATTGAGAAAATTTGGTGTGGAAAATATTAAAAACTCCAGAAACCAAAATTAATCTGTGAATTAAAGAAATCCACGGGGTGTAATTCTTCCTTGAAATTTGCATGTACATATGAAAACGCAATAAACAAAAACATAAAAATCATGAAGAAACAGCTTAGAATTTTCACATTACTAACATCGGTAGAAGCAAAATGATGTTCTTCATGGAATGAAATATTTATTAAACACTTAAATATTATTTTTGTTCATATAGTACAGTAGGTGTTTGGTAATCGTCTTTTGATGGTAAAGGTTTCAGACGACTGGCATTGAAAACGGTATTTTAGGACCAACGAATGCAAGGGAACGTAGATGAGATAACTCCAGGTAAAGAGATTGCTCAGAGTGGATTGATAGTCTTGTGGAATAAGAATGAATAGAACTGAATGAATAGTCATCAAAATGGTTTATAAGTAGTTTGATGCAATGAGAGGTCATGGAATTTATCTACTCATAATGTAAAAAGTTTGGAAGAGGCCTCAACTGACTATCGAGTAAGTAATGTACTTTAAGTAAGTTTGTTGGACTTCAGAGAGGAAACCCATTTGTCTTCAGAATGACTTCACTTTATTTTGCATCAGATCCTTACATTTCTTCCTAGTGACTTTGATGGCCTTGCTGGAAAATTTGGACTGAAAAGCATTTTGTAAACGTTAGCGCTTCACGTAAAGATGCCAACGAAACTAAGAGTTCGTGGAAACGCACTTGCGCTTCTGTCGACATCTATTTCAACAGTCAGAAATGTGTGTTGAAAATCATGCTCAGGAACTTAAAACCATCAATCAAATGATCCTTTTTGCTTTGGTAATGATTTGTATTGGAGTAAATTTTCAAATTTTCTGTTTTGACTTTTTCTTCTAGAGGTGATAGGCTAGGTTTACCATACTGGAAAAGGCAAAATTCCTGAAAATCGCAACGGTTACTATTCGCGGCAACAATCAGGGGGATGGAATCCCATTTCTATTCTTCTGTTACTGATTCACACCGAACCCATACATTTCACTTTGAAGTTCTACGTTTAGGTACGGGGCAGTGCGAAGTACCACCTAATTGTACCTTCTACACTTTTGCGGTGAATTGCCACTACACATCAAACTTTGCTCTGCCTCAAATAAAAAACACACTTACTAACTCTTTCCACTTGTCACTAATTTCGGACACTAACTCAGATACTCCAAAATGTCAGAGTTTCAACATGTTCACCAAACTTTGTAATCCACAGAACACACTGCAGGTCAATATTATATATATATCAACAACGTCCCTTCGTAGAACACAGGCAAACATTGACTATTAATATTTTTCAACTGCGGAAAACCTGAACCTCATGAAACAAACTGCACCTCCTGACGTCACGTGTATACTGATGGACCGAAATGAAAACGAAAGAACAGAGAGTGGGATCTTTTATTATTAAAAGAGCAATCAAAACAAACCACAAATCATGCATTCACAGCTCAGAATTTTACACACTTTTCAGCGCTTCATACTGAATATTAACTTACCATGTGCGTTGTGCTGATATTTTAACTGATAGTTTCTCTTCTGTTCAAACTGTTGAAAGGAATTGTTGGTGGTCTCATTGTCTGGTGCAGTGTTTTTATGGCGTTTTGAAGGACTGAAACAGTCAACCAAATGTTCCGAAAATCTCTCAAAATACCGGTAAACGTTGATGTGTGGCCACCTGGAATACAGTAATACCTCGTTTTATGACCATCGTGGCATTCAGACAAAATGTATGCGGTTTCTCAAAATGTTGTAAGGGTCACGAAGGTCAAACGCTTGAAACAAGTATGCTCTAGTAGGTACGATTATTCTGCTAAACCATGATATTTTTACCATAGGACACGAGATCCTATACGTTTGGATACCAGACTACACCAGTATTCATGTAAATGATACAACTGGTTATATTGCTAAACGTTCCACACGTAAACATGGGCGTCTGCACAAAGTTCCCCAATAAGGGAAACACTCTCGATATTTTGCTTATCCTTTTCTGGTTTTTGACGATACATTGCAAATGAAAGTTCACGAAACGCTTTACCCCTTCTACACCGTAAAAGGAATTGCCCATGAAAGCATATACTCCATTCGCAACCTTTTTGAAATCGTAGTCAGTTGTAGGTATCACGTTTCCAAAAAGGGTGTACTTTCTGTCGTCCTTTACAGAATTTTCTGAATTTTTGTGTAATCTATTGCAGACAACTGCGTCTGAATTGAACTTGAAATATCCATAACTACGTTTGTGGTGTTCACGTCAGTCGGTGCAAGTTGAACCTCACTTCTCAATCTTTAGTCTGAAATGTTTTTTACACTTTGGCTATATGGAATGCTTTTCTTTTCATAAATTTTTTATATCCATTGTTGAGCACTTTCTGCAAATAAGTCATAATTTAAGTAGAATCAACGGCCAGACCACCAGATCAACATTAGCGGTAAAAAGAGGAAAGTCAGACACTCTCGCGAAACTGTTTCAAGCATTGAGAAGTAGACATGTAAGTTTGCAACGACTAATTGACAACTTTCTAAAGTTACTGTAGAACACCGTCCAGGTTTTAAAAAAGTTAACAGATGAAATATGAAAAGTCGCCACAACAAATACAGCTTCGCACTTGCTCACTCAGAAGTTCAGACTAATCCTTAACGATGAAGACGTATTCCCACAAGCCAACATGGATAATAAGCCACATAGTTTTATACTGTTTGAACAGAAGTCTGCATCAGTGCAGTTTGCTTGAAGCTGTTCACTCAGGCACATTGGTCACACTCAGTCGTGCACTAGCAATGGATGTTTCAATCGTTTGATGGAAGCATTGCTGCAGATTTACTTGCGAGTATTTTCACACAGTACAAAAATACGTAGCGAATCGCTAGCAGCAGGCACTGTCTCGCTGCATTACTTGCTAGGATGTATGCGTTCAACAGTCACATGCATCAAAACGTCTGATACCATAATTTAAGTGAACCTTTGAAGACTGGTTGGAATTGTTGCCATGTTTCTGTTGCATTACGAAGACCAATGTATAACAAGTCGCTCGCGAGTTTCGCAACCTGCTTCAGCAGGCGAAGGAGCGGGCATGAGTGAACTGCGAGCTCACTATGGCATGGCACCACAACAGTGATCCTGGATCTTGTGCAGTGTGAATGTTATACAGGCAAATAAACCTATTGCAAGAAGTAAATCAATCATTGGAAGTTGAGCTGCGGATTTCATGTTTTCTAGAACATTTTGGTTCTTCGTCCCAATTTTCAGGGAGAGCAAATGCCCATTTTGCCAGTTGAAGATAACCATTTCCACAAAGGTTCACCATTTTTTTCACAACTGGTGGCAGAAACAGCATAAATACATTTTAGACACTTTTCTAATCTTCAAACTTCCAGCGGTTCTATGAAAACTTTCTACGAAGCAATGCATGCGCTTCCCGTTAAATTTTACAAAATTTTCACGGCACTCCACGATGCAGAGGCTTAGCCGGCACGCTAAAGCACTATATTGTATTGTGTAACGTCTTCACTCCCACCCGCAAAATGCTAGACTTCAAACATGCATCGTAGCAAAGAGAAAAACATAAACACACGAAAGAAGACGAGGATACATACATGGCTAAAGAGAGCTCCCAGTCGCTTTCGTGCCGTTGGGAATGTTATACCTAGCGCGCCACATGTAGCAGCCACCGCGCTGCTACAATGAGAAGAGGGAAACAGGGTAATCAATGCCAACAAAAACAAAACTTTTTTGGCTTCTTTATCATTTTTCTATCTAACCACTAGCGTATGGAGGGAGGGCACTGTGCAATGGTCCTCCATCAGACCCTAAAAATAAAAAATGTATAAACAGTATTCGGCAGTAGCGTAACTAAGGGGTGAAAGGACCCCAATTTAAAATAAACCGACTTTGTTTTTTGGTCAGTGATATACGCACTACGCTAAATTTTTTTATAACTACTGTGCGCTTCCTCTGCTTGATTTTCATTTTACGATTGTATTCTTTCACTGAAAAAATTGCTTCACCCGTGGCTGTTAAGTAACTTATCACAGGTAACAATGAACACCAGAAAAAAGCTTCGGCTGGCGTGAGATTTGAGTCGACAAACTTCATTAAGCGTCTTCAACAAGCGATGCATGTCTAAAACTTATAACATCCAAGCACGCATATAGGTTTATTGCATGAGCCTCAGACAACAAAAGTTCACTTTTCTGTCACACTGGCTAAGTCTCGTAAAAGCATTATACTAAAACTTGCTTCCAGAATACACAAATATTCGTATTTGTAGGTGTAATTTTGCAAAATTTTCCCGGGGACATGCCACTTGACCCCCCTACAATGGTTGTGCTTTCGGCATTTTCAGAAATGTTGATTTGTGACGTCACACGATTGTGACTAAATCTTGCCTCCTCCTCGGAAATATTCTGCGTACGCCACTGTATCTAACTATCGTTATCTTGACAGAACGAAATTGATCAAAAGCGTGTTAAAACAATCTTTTATTTTTACAGAACTTTCATTTCAGAAAACTGCAGCTTGTGAAAAAATGCAAGAAAATCCAAAAGAACAAAACGTTCAAACGAATCATCCTCTACATTTTCATGATCCAGCAACAAAACCCAAGCACGGTTGGTTTGTGTTTTCTGCCAAATTTGTAATGATTTACATACAAGCACTGGGTGCTTGGATTTCATATAAAGCAGGGGTCTCCAAGCTCCGGCACTCGGACCAAAAGCGGCCCGCAAAGTCGTTTCATCCGGCCCGCGAAGGCATTTTGTCAATGATAAAAAAAATAATACATTAACGAAAAATTTGTTGATTTGGTGAAATACAATCTACCACGAAACAGTGACATTACGTAAGACGTCCGGCCCTCGAACTATCACGCAATAGCATATGTGGCCCTAGGAGAAAAAAGTTTGGAACTCCTGATATAAAGGAATGGATTGCCCGCTTGTTTAAACAAGCACTGCTTATAACAAAGTGAAATTTAACCAAGAATATGCTGGCGTCACAGTAAACACAACCGCCAAATTCGCACGGAAGTAATTGGTAGAAACCAAATAATGAGGATAAATTGTGTCAATTGTTAAAAATTTTTGTAATATTTACACTAGTGTCATAAAGTGCATTCATGTCAACAAGATTTTCGTTTTTTGATGCACACAGGGCTTTTTCAGATATTTAACCAAAAATTCTCAGTTTTCAGAAGCTTCAGAAGTACGTTTTCAGGAAAACAGAGTATTTTCAAATTGGCTTGGATTGTGTTGTGCTCTGTTCTGAGTATTTTTGCTACATGTGGAACAATTCTGCTCATGATAAAGGTTCGTAAGCAGTATGTATTTATAGACAAAGAAACTACAATGAGTTGCATTTGAGCATTTCAAATAGCTCGTTGCAGTTTGTTTTCATTCGGAGAATTACTTTACGACGCATGTTGAAATTTATCTGACAAAATTATTTTTTTCCGCAATTGTTGATCATAAAGGATGAAATTTCTAAAATTCCCCATACTCACCTACACCCATTCATTTTGACCGAACCTGTTTTCTATTTTATAGGTTGTGCATTTCAAGGAAGCAATGAAAACTGTTTCTGTTGAAAACAAAGGTAATAAATACTAGATAGACATTTGCTGCAACTTTAATAAATTTGAAAGCTTCATTCTACATATCTATGTAGCATGCTACAAATTTCTTATTTTTTTTATGTTGCGTTACATAAATGATAACCTTTTCATTTTGCATTATATGAAATTAATCAAAAAATTTGCAGTACATGAGTTTGATCATTATGATACTAAAAATTTAAAAAATGAGTTGGTTTGGCTTTTTACTTCTTTTATACAAATGACTTCCGAAACAAAGTTAGTGAGGGTTTTGCAAATTTTGAAATTCTTCCAACATTCGAAAAAAGAAGTTTGTACTACAAATGGAAACATTGTGAAAATTAACAGCATTTCTCTTTTACAAGCTTTATTTGGTATAATATTATTAACCCTTCCCAAGCTCAGCAAAAATTTTCAAAATCTGGTTTGTTTTTAGAAAAAGCGCGTAGACTTAAAGACATTACCAGGACGCCACAAGTTAAAACATAATTGGGTCTCGCCCGTGAAAAGACAACGATTTTTGTCAGCACAGATTTGATACACCAGATTTCAGACTAGGTTGCATAGCCAGTCGGTGGTAAGTAAAAACGAAAATGAAGCAAACATTTCATGCTAATTATTTTCATAAAAATTTTATCACAATTATGTAAAGCAACCGACCTCATTATAAGCGATTCTAATGTGTTTTTAGCTATATAATCCATTAGTGAATCCAGGGTTTATGGTTCATCGTAATTAGCAACACTTCCTTGGTACTACTCTGTGTACAAATGTGTTTCTGAGTTTGACTTTTTGTGTTCACTTTTGCAAGTATGTCAATGGATTCCAGGTGATTCACAGTGAGTTTCAACACTCTTACATTTCAAAGTGGGTGTCTTCTGAGAGTTTCAAAGCATATCCTAAGAGGAAAAGTGGGCATATCCTAAAGCATATCCTCAGAGGAAAAGTTGGATATTTTCACCTCAGAAGGACAACAAAGAATCGCTCTGTTTCTTTGAAACCTCGACGTAATGCAACGAAACTGCACCAGTCAGGCTACAACATGTACCAAAAATGTCGTTAAAGAAATATTACAAACATTCGAAAATAGTTGCCATACCCCTTTAAACCAACAAAACAGGTGGAGAAACCCTGACACACACTAAGCCGGATTAAAGGGTAGAGGGCCTGGGTTAAATTTCACTGTAGGGCTCCTACGACGTATTGCGTGACGTCATCGTTTATAAAAATTACGTTTGCGCTGATTCGCAATGTTCTCGTTTGCTTTTTCCGATAATCGCAAAGTGCTTTCTCAACTGCACCTACTAGAGGTTGCATAGGCTGCTAAAGTGGCTGTCACTTTGAGAACCGGTCTACAATACATTCGGATCCACGGAGCGGTTCTATGGTGGCC
>JGI24022J15233_10005236_pt1 | contig 13688 bp, 7 predicted proteins | sample Ectturendosymbi2_FD_15233 | JGI IMG/M metagenome (IMG submission 15233) | reverse complement strand
TTTGAAGGCCGCTTCTGCTCCGGAAACGTCCCAGTAAGCCTGGGTAATGGTGAGAATGTGATTTAGCCAAAATGTGTATGGTTATTAACTGTGTTTGTTAAAAAAAAGTTACCTGAGCTGTTGGGTCTTCACTGCTATGCATTCAGTACACATGCGGATGAAGTCGTCCTTGAGCCCCCCCTAAAAAATCCTGGATCCGCCTATGAACCCCCCTTGCGTACGCCCTTGATGCAATCATATCCAAGACCTGCCTGAGGTGTTCTGTTGTCACCGACAGAGCCCAGAAGAGCGATTCAAATAGCTTTTTCAAAAGCAGAGAAATTATCCGAAAGTTTGTCTTTCGATCTACATCTTCCACGGCAGTGGCCACGCCAAGGATTTTGCGTAAATGTTTATACATCAACAGTATGACAATATTTTCGCAAATGGATATTTGTGCCAAATCTGTATGCGATAATTGCTTGACTGGAAATCGAAATGTGAAGAGATAATCAGGAGCTACATACTGCAGTTGGTGAACTTCACGGAAAGCTGAATCATGCTGATTTGTTTCCAGCTGTCCTTGATGTGATTAGTATTGCCCGAACTCTTTTAGTAACGATGCGACCTGCACTGCCGAGAGATTGTTTAGTTCTTTGCGAAGAGTGAAAACGTGGCTGCTGTCAACAGTATCAGGTGAACGCTTGTCCGGTTTGTGTATGATCACTAGCCTTCCCCATAAAAAGTCAGTGAAGACAAGGTTTTGTTGAAGCGATGATTGATCGCTTTAAACGAGACCCAAGCCAGACGTTAGCAGCCCTAATTGTTTCTAAGTGATGCAAAGAAATGTTGCTAGGTAAAATAAAATCACAATTTGTGGTTTGGTCAAAGACTATGGCAAAGCTTCTTCGAAAAGAAATAACCTTGCTTTGAAAATCTGCAGGTAGCCTGTTGTGTATATCATTGTAATCTTCTGGCTATTGCTTCTAACGAAGCGGATTTTTGTGACTGTTGCCGTAACATAAGGCATTATGTTTGTGGTGTGGAAAGGCTAAAGCGTTTTGTGAACGTCCATTTGGGTTTCATCGTCAGCAACCTGAAAAGGACAAAAATTAACCCATCCCTGTAAAAAAATTTGCGGACAACCATGATTATAAAACAAGTTTTCTAAAATTTTTTGGGCTTTGAATATAACATTGAAGGAGCAGAAAAGACCTGTCACACAACCATGGATCTGAAAGTCATGTGACAAGCAGATTCTTTTCAGAGGCTTGTTGTTATAGAAACACAAATAAACTTAATTTTGTTTGTACCTAGGCAAAGGTTTCTGTTTAATTATAAATTAAGATTTTAAATTAAAAACCAATGCAAGAACTTTTTGACATACGCCATGAATTTTTTTTCTTGTAACAGTCACATACTCGTCGAATAAACAAAAATCATTAACTCTTCTGTTCTGATTAGGAAGCAATTTGTGCAGTAGCAGTCATCACCCTTGCACGTGGAAAACAAAATTCCTCTTGAAGTTCTGTTTTTGCGGCAAAAGCTGAATTGTCAACGAGACAAATTGCCTCTTTTCAACGAATGCCAGTTAATTAAATTATCTTTTCGACGAACGCCAGTTAATTAAATTATCGTGTGTCTGTTAAACCGGTAGCGGTACTTCAGCGTAAAGGATGACTCACGTAACGTAAGTCTGCGTTACCCTTTGCGTTCGAAGTTTACGTCTTTTTATATCTTCAATTTCAATGGCAAGCATGCACCTCGAAACCAGAAACGCATCACGTACCGGATTTACAAATGCCGCGCGGGGTAATACGTGACCTTGAAACAGATTTAAAGTCAAAATTTTTAAGAGTTAATTTTCGAGACTAATGATGCATCCGTTCCACTACGAAACGTTTTTCGAAACAATAGGCCGTGTTTTGCGTTTCCACGATGCGAAAGTTTTCTCAAGGGAAAGGAATGTTGTGTGGTCTTGTCAGCACGTTTAGTGGAAAGGAAAGATCAACACAAACAGAACACAAGCTTGCGAATTTCACAGGCTTGTACTGGCACAACTGAATGCAAAAGAAACAAGTGATGTTTCCGATTCATTTTTGAAATCGTTTATACAAACAAATTTCACAAACGTCTTCTGGTGTTTGGCTCTCATTTTGCCATCGAAGAGGATAATTTTGTACTGATTGAAGATGCAGTATTTAAAGAGTTACGTTTTTTACCCTGGCAATGTAAAGTTGTTGCAGTACTAATAGGAAACAAAGGCTTCTCACTTCAGTTCCGAGCTGATGTTTGTCGTCATCACGCCATTTGAACAAAATCATAGAACCGCAATGATAGGCATTTTTTAATAATATTTATAATTAGAGAACCCTTGTGACTGCAGCTACACAATGAAATCATCATCAGCAGTCATCGCTGCAATAGAAGGAAATTTTGGAAAAAATTAGTATTCTCCTGGTGAGACAAAATCCTATTTTCTTGAAAGCACGTTATCAACATTTTGAAGATGCCAGTAATTTTATTGAACGTCTTTTGTTTTTTATTTGTCTGCGCCCCAAGGTGCATTTGCTCAGCGTCTTGTAATGTGCATTTATCTTTTGGACTACTGCGTTACACACTCACGCTCAGTAAGACAGTATTTTTTGACAAACACTGTGACAAAGAAAGATTTGCTTTTCGTTTTTCTGGAAATAACCGTTTGGTTCAAACAAAGCGTTGTCTGTAATTTTGTAGCTTTTGCATTTTAATAAACAATTTTAATAAATGTAAGTGTAGTGTTTGCCTAACAATGATATTTAAATCTTTGCTTTTTTGAGGTGGGCATTGGGCAACATCCGGTATAAACTGTGAATTTAGAAAGATGTAAATTTCCAATTTTGCGATCGTTGTGTTTTTTTCAAGTCTTAATTTCTCCAAAACAGGCAGCAACGAACCTTAGAATAGAAAAGGAAGCGAGGTAAAATCTATCAACTTCAACACTGCAAATCTTTTCTATTTCAGAGTTCAGAACAACGTTTGTGTAAACCATGTGGATCTTAATCGGACTCCTCTTCCCAAAGTCTTGTCAAACCATTTAATTACCGTAGCAACAAACAAAACGAGTGTCGTGGTCTGAAACTATAAATGCAGTAAGTGTTCAGAAAACGTCACCTGTACATTACAAAATGAATTGAAAATGAACGATTCCTTGAACAAAATGGCTACAGAAGTGGCGAAGGTGCATACACAGTTTTTCTACCATTTTCTTTTCTGACTGCAAACCAGGAGAAAAATCGGTTTTCAGGCAGCGGACAACTTTGCTAAACTGCTGCGAATTACCCATTACCCAGAAAAAGAGTGTTGCTATTTTTTTGAGGAACCCAAGAAGTTATAAAAGCGTGCTTCAGTTGGTAAGATTTCCACAAAGGGCCTGATCAATGTGTTTTGTGCATACTGTTTTTATTAAATTGTCAAAATTTAGAGTCAGGGTTTTCATAAATTGTTGAAACAATTGATGTTTACTTTATGAAGACGGAGAAAAATTTTGAATCCAGCCAAGCACAATCTTCAGACATGTAGTTAACAGCCTTCTGTTATTCGTTCATTCGTACGTGAAGCACGAATTCGGTTGAGAACGCTGACGCTTTCGTTTTAGTATTGAGAATACCACTATTGGTTTTGGCACAACCAGGGTTATTTTTAAGTGTTACCCAGGATATGATGATATACACGGTAGCATTGCAAAAATAGGCGAATTAATCTTTGACTTAATCGTTTATGCTTCAACGTTTTTGGCAGCCCGAACAAAAAACCTATTTAGTTCATACAGGCTGATGTTTTTTCAACTGCACTCTTTCACTGATCACAGACGTGATGTAGGAGTTCAATTAAACAATGTTACCGAGGTTTCCCTCGAGATCAGTGATTCTCAAATGAGGATACGCGTACCCCGTGAGATACCCAAATTTTCTCCAAGGGTTACACGGTTTCATTGTCTTGATAATGAAATTTCAACGTAAAATTACAATAATTATAGGTACATTTTGTAATTATTGTGTTCATGATTACAGTAATCGTGTACGTGGTAGATGAATATTGCCCACAAGGTACATCTCCCCCAGCAAAATCTTCCAAAAATCTCCCATCAACCGTTTTTAACGCCATGACCTTACATCAGACAAATCTATGCTTTTGGTGCATGATACTCCTCGGTAAGGACGCTTTATTGCAAGTTTAAACCTGCAAACAGTACAGGAATACAACTACTGTACAGGTGTTTCTTTGGACAACTTACAGATGATAAATAGTTTTCTGTGCTTTTGATTAGACAAGGATTTTCAAAGTCTATCAAAAATCTGGCTTTCGCAGTTAATGGCAAAAATTTTGCAACGTATCTTTGGACAATGACGGAATATAAATTTTTAAGTTAATTTAGTGAATAATGAAAACTTTTTGATAAGTTACAATACTATTAGCTTCTTCGTTTTCCTACAAAAAACACCAAACTATCAACAAAGTATCCAACATCGTAACATTCTGACAACGACAATGCTTTTTACGTTCTCCCCACCAAAAATATTGTCTCTCTCAGGAAAAAAATTACCAAGAGCCTTTGGGGAAATCATGCAACAGTTCTATTCACGAATGACCAACAGTTTGTGAATTCTTGGCTGAAGCAATGCGGCACGATTTTTCATGGGCATCTTAAACTTGAGAAAAAAATGAAGCAGCCTTATCGTCGTGGCGAGTAATGCAAAACTTAGCGGCGAGCAATATAATTTCTTGAAAACGCCTCCAAGAAACGATTTATTAAATTTCCTGAAACCGAGGGAAGGTCAAGAAACTACCTGGAACCAAAATTCAAGTGTGAAAGTAATTCGCAATTGTGTCAAGAGGAAAGTAACGTTGTCGAAGACAATCTAACAACTGGTGATCTTCAATGGAACGCAAAGTATATCATGAAGAAAATTTAAAAATAAGAAAGCTTTTCTGCGACTTTTTATCACAGCTGGAGTCTTCACGTGTCCAGCGTACAAAGTTTTCACATTAAATCACAGGGTTGTCCATGGGACATATTTATCTGTCCCATTCCCATCCCATACCATAGCAATTCATGCCTGTCCCGGCCCATCTCATGGGACGTTTCCCATGGGATTCCCATAGGAATGACATTCCCATTGGACAAGCCTGTTAAATCATTTTACAACGCCTGCACGCACAAGTACAAGCATAGCGATTGAGGTTGAGCATGAAAAATTGCGAAGGGAGTGTTTAGGGTTAGCGCGCGGAGAACCGGTAACTGAGTGAGACCAACTCCGAAATACCTGCGTTGTACGTAGTAAACCTGTGCACGATAACCTGTCAGTCAGATGAGATAAGATGTCAAATCCCTTTTAAAATTTGTAAGGCTTTTGCGCAAATTTTTTTTTGGAAATTTGCAAAACGTTGGTGCTGAGATGAAAAATTGTTGTAAAGATTACTAAATTTTTCTATGGGCTTGTTTTCTGTCAGTAGTGCTTCACAAGAAATGCTTAAAACAACCAATTTTTCTTTGCTGATTAGTGCGTTACTGTATTTCATGGTTCTTGTTTATTAATACTAGCCCATTCCGCATGGACCTTCAGTCCAAGAAAACGGAATAAGCTAGAATAAACCATGTGAGTGCATTATCCTTTGAAAAAGTAAACGAGTGGCAAAATCTAGTATTTTTTCACAACAACAAAAACACCATTTTTAGGGATAATATCAATGTGCCACGTTACAGCATTTTTATAAGAAATTGGGGTGATTCTAACTGATAGCAGAATTTGCAATCCCTGGCAGTGCCTATGCTTACAGTCTGCTACATTATGCGTTTGCCAATAGTTCTGCAGCAGAACTAATCCCCTGATTTTAACGGAAAACAACATGATAACCATCATAGATCAGTGCCTTGCAGGTAACCCCAATCCAAAATATTGCTAATAACAAGCTGCACACGACTGCTGAAGTTCATTTCCTGAAATAATTGCTTTTGTGGATGAATAATTGCTTTTGTAGATGAACAAAAGATTTCAGTTGTTAGATTTATCTCGCGTCGGGTAGCCTGTTAAACTTGTAACTTCCTACTTAAGTCTGTTGGGTTTATTAAAAAACTACCAGTTGTTTGTTACAACTTTGTCCTCAAAATATGGTGCGGTCGCATTCAAGACTATTTGCTAATGTTTTTCTTAACCAATCAACAGTGTATAATGTTTGTATTGCACGTTGGTTTGCCTGCCATGTATGCTTCTAGCAGTGAATTGGTTGTGCTTTTCAGGTTGCTTGAAAATGATGCTACGTGAAGGATGAACAAACTGTTACTCGTGAAGGATGTCGAGTTGTTGTTTCCCAGAGCTCTGCACCCCGAATCCACCAAGACATATTTCGTGTGAAACTGTTTGTCATGTAATGGCGCTAGGCCATTACATGTGCAAAAAATCGGTTAAGTCCAAAGGTACTTCCCCGGCGGGAAGCACCCGAGTAAAAGGGAAGCGAGATGACGCCGCGCAATGCGAAGCGAAGTGCCTAAGGACGAAGCCGGAAATAATACATAACGCCTAGGTCAGAAATGAGGAGGGAAGCGCTTCTTCGGTCAAATCGTTAAGGCGTTGCTTTAATTTGGCTTTAGATGCTCCCTCTGGAAATCATGATAGTTCGATTCCCTTGCAAGTGGAACCCCGGGCAGTTCCACTTCAGTCACTTTTCACCGAAACCAGGCAACACTACGCGGGCGAATGAAACCACCAGATTTTGCGTGTTTGGGGAGGCCAAACAGAAATATAAGGGGGTCACGTTTATCAATGTGCTGTAAAACAAACCTCTGTTGTGGTAAAAATCTTGTAGGAGAAAAAAGGAGAGGAAAGAAAATTGTAGCCAGTAGTTGCCTAACTCTTTTGAATTTTGAGCGAATGATTGAAACGGGAAATAAGCAGCTTCGATTACCAAATCAAACCCACTACAGAAATATTTTAAACCATACAACAACAAATGGCGCCAAAAATAAAATATTTACACTGTCAAACCAAACACCAAATGGATTACCAACTGCAAAAAAACTAAATACGCCACATAGCTACTCCAAACATGCCAAATAACATCGATACATACCAAACCGGCTGAAAATAATCGAAAAGCATAAACTCGAAGGAGACATGTTTTCAAAAAATGCCAAACAACTATTTTTTTCTGCCAACGCTACCAAAGAGGCCAAAAATGTGCCAAACAATGTCATAAATACCAAACAGCATTTTCTCATGCCAAATCACTGAAAAAGCCAAATGTCTGGAATCTGGCATAAAAATGCCAACCTGGCAACCCTGGTTGTGAATTGAAACACGCCGTCTCCCACTTGTCTGTTTGGTAGAAGACGAGCGACAAATTAATCATTTGGATTGAATCCTTTCCTCTGTCTGAGGTCTTCCATGGTGGTGGGAGATCTTGTCATTCTCTCATTTGCAACTGCTCCCTGCTGTCGCTCAGAATAGATTTCAGAAGGTATTTGCACAGCTGGTTGCAGTATTGGTTTTGATTCCAACGTTGCAGTTTTGTTGCCAGTGGTGGATTTAATAGGAGGCCAGCGAGGCACTTGCCTCGCACGCTTTTCAGGAGCCGCCCTCGAGGTGTTTTGTACGTAAATTTTCTTCATTTTTGGTGAAAAACGTATTATTCATTCATATAATACGCGCCGAAGCAGATGATAACTAAATACTATGCTTTTCTAAGGGGCCCCAATAGCAACTGCAATGTGTAAGCACTCTGCGTTCAAAGGGACCCCAGTAGCAACTATAATGTGTAAGTACTCTGCTTTCAAAGGGACCCCAACAGCAATTGCAGTGTGTAAGTGCCTTGCTCTCAAAAGGACCCCAACAGCAACTGCAATGTGTAGGAACTCTGTTTTCAAAGGGGCCTCAACAGCCACTGTAATGCGTACGTACTCGGCTCTTGAAAGGCCCCCACCAGCCACGGCAGTGTGCAAGTACTCTGCTTTCAAAGCGCACCCACCAGAATCTCTAATGTGTAAATAATGTTAGGGTTCATGATGAACCTAACATGTTTTGAACAAACTACTATGAAGAAAACATGAATATAACACTCTGAACAAACTACTATGAAGAAAACATGAATATAACACTCCTGAATATAAGTGAAAATACAATGGACAACAATAAGTGACTTTTATGATCATTATTTATACTAACAAGTGTATTTAGCGTTTACTAACACACATAATGACATAGCAAGCGCAAATAATTATTAAATTGGTGAAATCAGTGAAGCAAAACGGACTCACAGAGATTCCAAATTAAGAAATGGTCAAGACTCAATCAGACTGTGATGGAGCAATCAATTATGAATGGCCAGAAGATGCTACGTATGAAACATTGACTGTAAACATAATATGTGCAAGTGCAGGAACAGCAGATATCATGAACAGAGCCAAAATGAATGAACAAATTGGATATCAACACCAGACAGAAAAGCAAATGGATTCCAAGACTGAGTCAGAGGTCCAAACAAGTTTTCAACATAATGTGGATCAAGCAACAACAGCAAGTTCAAGCTGGCTACCAGATGGTATAAACAATGGAAATATATAATTGACCGCTGAAGAAATGGAACTCATCACTGAATTTTTGGATGTGTAAAACAATATGCTCTTGATATGTCATATACTCATAAGTCATTGCATGAAATCATTTCTTGAATGTGAAAACGAAGGGGATTCCCCTATACCATATTGTGCAGGCCACATTGTGGGGGCCACATTGTGGGGGCCACATTTGGGGGCCACATTGTGAGGGCCACATCGTGAGGGCCACAATGTGACGGCTGCAATGTGGGGGCCACATTGTGATGTCAAAAATGTATAAAAACCCTGACATTTGGGCGTTGTCATGCCTTAGTTATAGTTCGAACTTGATTTGAAGTGGACGTACAATAGCCACTGAGGGTCTTGTAGAACTAAAAGTTAAAACAGCAAACAGTTTCTAGTAAGCAATGTATTCTGAATTGACAGTCAGTTTTTGACCTGCAAAACTGTAAGTACTCTGATTTTTTTGTTTGTTTTGTCATACTTTGTCGTTGTAAATCATCTTCATAACAGAGTACTGTCACAGTAAGCTATGATTTGGACTTGTAACAAATTCGACAAAATATTAAAAATAGGGACAAAGTCCTGGTCAAATTTTTCATGTTTTTATACTTAGAATAATTTTGAAGGGGTTTTGTTTTTGTTTATTTCTTCACCGTTGGTCATAAGAGTTCATGCTCATTTATGTTTGTGATCATACCGAAATAAAATGTTTATGTGTTAATTGGGCAAGGGTCCTGTTACTGGCAGCTAGGGTCAGTGACATTGACTTCAGCTCTTTTGTGTGTTGGAGTCTTTAGGGGACTTAGCCTCGAGATCCCACGATTATATAATGAATGTGATATTAGCGTTAATTAACCCTTAAGCGCTATGGTAGCATGTTTTCGTGCACGTTCATTTATGACACAGTTTTTCTGAGCTAGTGTTTGTTGGTCATGAATGAACCGTGTTCGTAAAAATAAGTAGACGTTTCAAACCAACCCCAATGCCTGCAAAAAACTGTGAGTTAAAATTTGTTCCAATAAGTTCTGAAAAAACCCTATTAAGTACGAGCATAGAGTTATATCAAATGACAGTTTTTTTCACTGTCAGAGAATCAAAGTTCTCATGATAATAGTGTTGACCACTGTGAAAAAGGGGCCCCTGCTTTGAGAGCATAAGACATGTGCAGTGCATATGAAATCCCAAGAGTTTTGTTGTGTTCAAACATAGACCTATTTCGTATTCCATTAGTTTGTATCAAACTCAATTTACCCTTACTAAAGTCTACTGAAAATTGCACTCTAATATTATTTGTTTTATATTGCATTTTTAGTCACTCAAGACTGGTAAATTTTTACAAATAAAAAAATTTTTACAAATTTTTTTTTTTTACAAATAATACAAAAAGCTCACCAAAGATTTCCTGTCAAATTTGCCAGTAAAACTAAGTCTAAACCTACTCACTATTTGAAACTTTAACACTGAAACTACCTTTACCCCATCCCCTAACTATAGCCCCTAATGCGGCATAGAGAAGTGCATAACACAATTGTTGAAGTCGTCAATGGTGAAATGCGGTAAAATTTGCCAAAGTCGCCAAATGCGTAGCGGTTGTGAAACTTTACCTGAACACGTAATTTAGTGTTTTGGGGAACCCTTTTTTGTAAGGATTTGCAAGCAAATTTTCGTTTGGCATTTGATTTGCGACATAAATTATATAACCATGTTTGAACTTCTGGCCTGGAGCCCCCGAGCTCCCCGTTGCTATGCCACTGGTTTCATACCAAGCGCCCATGTGCCCTGTAGTTCAAAATTGCGCCCATGTACCCATTAGATCTCAGTATACAGCACATATAATGGAATCGACTCTTCTTCTTTGATCCATGATTTCATTTTCATTCATTAACACGACAGAAAGGAATTTAAATAACTCATGAGTATCTCCAACTTGCTGGAACTTTGTCGCGTCCTTACAGCAAAAACATTTGTGAATGCAAAATTTTTGATGATTTTTGTGGTGTGATTTTTGTGCAAAATTTTTAATTATTGTTTTTATTGTGTGATTTTCAAACACACAACGTGCAATCGAAAAAGTGCTTTCAGACGATTATAACTTTAAGATGACGGGCTGTACATCACCCTTTGCTGCTCATCAGATAACACTGCTCAATTTCGCGTTCACCGCACGCACACCGAGGTTTTCTTTGGGTCATTGTTCAGTCATTCACCGCAGTTTTTTGAAATGACCTAAAAAATTAAATTAATTTGGTCATAATGTCTGAAAATAAAGACTAGTGAATACTGTTACGGGGAGTTTTAATATTAGTATTGTGGGAAAAATTACAGAAATGTCTCAGTAAAAAAAACTAGACTCACACACCCACGATACAGAGTTTCGAAAAGTTCCACCGACACTGCCCGAAACGTAACAAGCAATCTCTCGGCGGGGAAACATAAACGATAACGTTGCTGACGCTCAAGCACATTATTTCCTCCAAAAAGCGCACGTTTGTGGAGAAAAAAATTAGTAAAGTCTGCGTGGAGCCAACGAAACTACATCGCTTCACGTATCAATGATTCTCTGTAGCGTTGACTTTAACGGGTATTTTTCAAGCTTTCCGAAATAATCCTCACCAGGATTGTTTAGCATATAAGAAGAGTGGATTCTGCTCAAGAATCAAAGGACTTATACGTCTTTTGTAAGCAACGTTGTAACATCGATCTGAGCCCAGTCAAACTAAAGCTGGCCTTTGGCAAACGAATCCCTACAGTTGGGTGATGGAACCAATTACAAACTTTTATTCGTTACAAAACATAAAAGCCGTGAGCTAACAATTTTGTCACTGTCTGTTCAAACCAGAGTTGCAAACTGACCTCATTTTCAAGCCCGAACCCGGCCCGAGCCCGAATTCGGCCCAAGCCCGACATTTATTTTTGAAGCCCGATTTAGGCCCAAAATCAAATTTACTGAGTGGGTCCACATATGCACAACTGTGGGGCATCAAAAGACGTAGTGTACGGGTATAGCTGCAGGTACACGTTTTTATCACACCCAAAAAAGCAATCACCTTGACCAAAACATTAACTTAAAACAGGTACAAACTTAGCTTGTTAGTCAATGATGATACTGCGGAATGTAATGTTTCTCAAGATAAAAATATGTCACGAAATAATCTACGATTCAAAAACCTTACCATTCGTGTTAATAAAATATGTCACAGGTTTCATCATCGCTTTGGAAGTCGATAAAAAGTTTCTGGATGTGGAATCACATTCGCTTATATTAGTTAACTGCCAAAAAGGAACTTCACCCAGTCTCTTTCTGCGCAATCAAACTTCCGGGGTTATATCCACAACAGAAAGACTTCTTATCAAGCCTCAGACTACAGGTGGCGAAAACAATTTTTTGGAATTCTCAGTTTAGCCACGATAGGGGTGGTTGGACTCACTTGGTAGTCTAAGTTATCCGTTTTCTACCCTGCTGTATTGGTATACTCTGTCACTTGTCAGATGAACACAATATATCCACAAGCACAGTAAAACAGTCGAACTGACTGAAAAACATGATAAAAACGTTTTGCAAGTTACGGCTAACTGTAATTTATTTTACTGGCCATTAATTGCTGGGTAAATCGTCTCACAACAGAAATTTCCACGTAGTTTTTCGATAGAAGACACTTGGTTTTACTTAAGTTACAAACCAAAGATATCGGATTGTGACTTGCTTTGACTACAAAACAATGTTCTGACAATGCTCTACCGAAGACTCCGAAGTCTTGTTTCAAGGAAATTTTGCTGATAATAACACATACAGTTGGAGGAATATATGACAGTTCACGCCGAAATGTAATTATGCTAAACTTAAATCACAACTTTTGATTAATATTCGTAATCGCAGCAAAAGTCGATGTGATGAGTCAGTGGTAGCAATGTTATGATTGTTGGACCATTTTTAGTATCTTCAAAGAAACCGAAATGTTTCCTCTTTAGGAAATGGAGTTCGGCCGATTACGTATTTTGCGATGGCTATATCAATATCGGTCGCTTTCAACCAGCATATGCACTGTACTGTATAATAAAAGGAACTAAGGCATACAACTGTACACAAGAAAAGTCCAAGATTCCCCGCGTGCTGATATGCCTACTTACTGCAACAGTTTCCCCAGCGCGCCAGGGCCCAGAGCCTCCAACCAAAATGGGCCCCCCACCATGTTCATGTGTTTAGCCCAGGGGTTCCCAACCTTTCTCTTACCATGTACCCCTTCAGCATTTCGACAGATGTACATGTACCTCTAAGATATCCTATGACAATAAATTTTATCATGATTATTCATTGATATATTTAACAATAAGCATATAATGATTTTTGAAAAAAATATTCACTAACATATGTGTAAAAATTTGGAAATAAATCATATGCAAATATATTTTGCTCTTCTATCGATAACCTTAAATGTACCCATTAGGATAGGCAAATGTACCTCCGGGGGTACATGTACCCCAGGTTGGGAACCCCTGGTTTAGCCCATGTTTAAGACATGTGCATGCCACTCAGTCATTTTTATTAGCGAGGAAAGTTTGTAGACGCTATTAAATATCTGTCGTCCAGACGGCAGTATGTCACTTGTATATTATTTGATATTGTAACGAAGCAACTATTACACTTACAGTATTGTTTTCCTGAAAGTAGGTCAGGTATCTGAATCTAGTAAACACAAGGCCAAGGGAAAGCCGCGTAGAACGCGTATAGCTTACGTCTCTACTCGTTACTGGTAGATTTTGTGTCTGCCTTAATCAGATTTTCCCAGGTTGCACATGGGTAGCATTGTTAAGTGGGGCTACCATACGTTCTCTTTTTGCAATACACGTCCACTTTTTACATTTCTTATTTTACATAGCTAACATCAGTGGCGTAACTAAAAGTTTGACCCAGGGTGGTAAACTTAGATAAAAGGGGCCCACTGGCCACTATACGGGGTCCACTAGCCAATACTCAGAAATAACTTGAGAAATGATGGTGAATCCGGGTGTGGATGGCTAAACTGAAACCTGGAATCACCGGAAAATAATACAAAAAATGTACAAAAGCAACAACCTACTGAAAACCAAAAAAATGCTAAAACTGAAATATAAT
>JGI24022J15233_10005228_pt1 | contig 13694 bp, 9 predicted proteins | sample Ectturendosymbi2_FD_15233 | JGI IMG/M metagenome (IMG submission 15233) | reverse complement strand
CAAACGAAGAAAGAGAGATGGGGTGTTAGGCTTTAAGAAAACGATGGCAGAGTTTGATCTCTCTCTCTCTCTCTCTCTCGGGGCACTTAACATACGTTTGCATGCCCCATCAGACCAGTTCCCATCAAACCCATGCAGCATGTGTTTGTAACCTTGCGATACGAAGAAGCATCTAGTTACAACACTTTAATAAAATATAATATTTGTGATTTCACTCTTTGGATGCCCCTGCCTTGGATGACTGTCGCCGTCGCCCGCGCTCTGCACGGCCCTGGGAAGAGTAAATATTCATGTAACTACAGAAAAGTTCTATGATACACGAAAAACAAAAGTCTTGAGCAGCCTAATGGTAAAAAAGCAAACGATTTCAGACATATTGCAAATATTTTGGTAAACGCTACTTCCATCATCAATACGGTGAAATGTAATTTCGCGATATTTGTTTCACGTAAAAACGTGATACACTGATTGTGCGATTTTCGTATGTTCAAAGTTTTGAGGTCAATGTGAAGAATTTGTTGCCGACTGATTTCAAAATTCCTTGCCGCAAATCATGCTTTCACGTAGAAAATTTTTCAGTCGAATGCTTATTTTTGATCAGGTGCTTATAACTGGGGGTATCTAAACGCCTTGGAATATGGCAACCAAATGTTGGAGTATAGCATTCGATGCTTTTGCATATTGTAAATAAATTTAATAAACTGTTGTCAATGCTTATAATTAGATTTCATGTTCTATTCCTAGTTTGTAGTAACCAGTCTCCGCAAAGGCGATGAATTTGAATCAATCAGCAAATTTTATAGGAAATCGATTTCACGTAACACTGCGCATCCTCAGTTCTGAAATCATATTCAAATAGAATCTCTTCCTAGATATCTGTATCTAAAGTACAGTAAATCTAAGATGTTAATATATTTGGAAGTCATACTGGCAATTAAATATAAGGAATGTTCATGATTATTTCGACAGTCAAATGGAGGGTATGCTACCACATTGATCAATCCTTTGTGTGTCTGGATTTATCAAAAAGCTAAAAAACTCCGCGTTAGATATTTCAAACCACCGAATATGTTTACAGTTACCGCTTATCGAGGGTACCGCGAGCTGGTAGTGCCGCAAAACCGTGCAGATCCAGTTAAAGGCACGATGATTTACAGAAAATTTTCCACACCCTTATTAACAGTCCCGAGTTTTGTATGATCGAAACTTCTGCTGCAGAACAACCGTCATTGCAGCTATTACGCTGACTATGGTCGGAGCTACATTATTTGACTTCAGCGCCGATTTCATTGAAGGACCTATACGAGCTTACGCAATGGACGTTTGCAATGAAGAAGATGTCAAAACATGCTTCCTGTGCCAAGCGATATTTACAGGTACGTTTTGCTTTCAGCAGTTTCTCTTGCTTTCATTCCTTGGAATCAGTGTTAACAAAAGCGTTGTAAAAAATAATGGAGACACATAAATTATATCTATAGAAATTTTGTTGAAACGCATGAATTTCAATAATGAAAACATTGGCAACGATATTTGGAACATATGATATTGACTGAGCTGCAATGGGATGCAGTACTTTTTTCAATCTTTAGATCAGCGGTTCTCAAATCATTTTGAAGCCCGTACCCCGTCCGAAAGGAAAAGTTATTTTTGCACCCCTTGCACCATTTGATGTATTGTTTTTTGTATTATCAGAGAAGTTCGCACAGAGAAGTTCGCACCCCACGATGTCCCTTCTCGCACCGCCTGGGGGTGCGAGCAGCTCCAATTGAGAACCGCTGCTTTAGATTGTTTTGAAATTTGCTGCCTTTGGCGTAACCAGCCATTTTTAAACAAGTTCCGCCTGTGCAGGGTCGTCCCTGCGCTGGAAATTTGGTGAATCGTCTCGACATAATCAATGGTAAACTACTGAAGTATATTCTCAAAATTGTATGATACTTTTGCATCGGGCCGAAAATCATAATACTTCTCGCCATTCGATACGAGCATTTTGAACAAGACGAGGTCCGTGATGCAGGCTGTTTTAGCAAAAATATTCATTTCCTGTAGAGTAAAAAATGTAATTTGGGAAAAGGGCAAATTTCCAAATACAGAAAAGTAAAGCATACGCGACCAAGTAATCCACAATGGCGTAATGGGAGGGGCACAGTAAAACGCCACCCTACTTATGTGCGAGGTCTGTGCTCTCTTAATTTTCGATGTGGTCCCAAAAGATCGATCTCATGCCGTCAGTTTCTCTGAAATTTATGATGTAAAAATTCTTAATTAGAGGAGTAGTTTTGTAGGACTTTGGCGCACTCCGCTGTAGTACGTAAGCAGTACCTAACCTGTCGTGATTGCAGTAGATTGTTGCATTAGCGAGAGTGTAGAGTTAATATCTACTTAACAAAGTTGAGTGATTCTCAGTAACTGTTCCAAGCAGCATTGATGCTGTGCAAATCATTTTTAGTAGTAATGAATCACTATGTTACGAGTTAGGTGCATTGCGTTGTTTAAACCGTCGATGGCATTTTCAAATCCAACAATATCTATTGGCCGAGAGTGCAATGTCTGGCACTGTAAGAAATCAGAAAATCTTTCCAGTATAATCAAATTCTGTGGGCTACACAATTGCAGAAAAAACACTACTCTGATAAGAGAGGTGGTCCGACGCGACAACTCAAACGTCAATGTCCGACTAACTAAACTGAAAAATAAAGAATACGAAGCCCGACTGAGTGCAGGGGAGCATGCAAAAACCAACTCCAATAGTCTACTTTGAACATGGGCCTGATGATACCTTCAAAAATTGCAAATTGATCCTGAGGCCTCAGTGTGTTCTTTCATATTGCTTATCTGGTTTTGTTTCCAGCTTAATCTCTGCCGTTAGCTGCATTTCCATATTAATGACTTCTTTGCGGGTTAACTTATACAGCACGTGTTCTTGCGAACAGAATTGATAATCAAGAAGCTATCATTGGTGATAGCTTGGGTGACCGTCGCCGTCGCCCGCCCTCTACACGCCCCTGGGAAGAGTAAATATTCATATAACTACAGAAAAGTTCTATGATACACGAAAAACAAAAGTCTTCAGCAGCCTAATGGTAAAAAAGCAAACGATGTCAAAGACATATCGTGTTTTTTAGTGTGACAAAAATAACTTCATCCCTATCTTCAATTATATAATCATTCATATATTTTCCAGACGTGTTTTTCACACTCCTAATATATGATTTTCACAGCTCTATACACACTGCAAAAACACGATACAAGCTTACGAAAATGATTCACTACATGCGTTAGCAATAGCAGTTACAGAAATACACAATGGTCCAGATGAGCACGAACTCGAGGCATTACAATATTAATTGCTTTGGACTACTAATGTTGGTTACCTTCCTAAAACTATATAAGAAGCTTAAAGAGAAAATCAAAATACGAAGAACCCAGTAAAATGTCGGATGACGTCAATCATTCACAGTGACGTAGGCAGGAATTTTGATCGGGGGACAAAATTTGGGAAACTGCTGACCTTTCTGCAGAAATTTAATCTGCAGAGATATCACAAAATTTCACAGCTTGTCATTGAAAAAAGTGAAGAGCAAAAAATCTTCCCCACTTTCCGAACCAAATTGTCACCTTACACACGAAGCACTTCGGCTTCTTCGTACTTTGCTGGTACATTTTTGTCTTCAAAATCGGGAGACATAATCCCTCTGACCACTACTATGCTCACACACAAACTTTCTTGAAGAAAGTTAGTACTGTTGTGTCAAAGCATTTTTATGTCAAATTCTCGAAGATGGTGATGTCGTCACCAACCTGATGTTGGCGGCGTTGACGCTGCACGGAATTTGTACTCACTTTGCCTCAGCTTTATCAGCCGCCGATTTGTTTTCGTGGCTCAAAAGATTTTGATTTTTCAAAGAATTGGTGTAATGCATGCTTATGCTACGTTTCACTATGCACTGCCCTAGAAAAGAGCTTGCCTTCAAAGAATCTTAGTACATTGCAAATTATAAACCGCTCTATAAATGCAAAGATTTTCAAAAGAGGACAGGCCTAAATAATAGCCTTCCATGAGTTATATTTGGAAAGCGTTTCTTTTGGAAAACCGTCGTAGTACCATTTACTGAGTGCAAATGTAATGTTATGTTTTTTCTGATATAATTTATTGTTTGTTTCTCGACTGCCCGTCTCAGGTTTGGGTGGAGCTTTCGGCTACGCAAGCGGAGGTGTATCCTGGACAAGAAATACTGGACTTGGCTTCTACTTCCCGAGCGATCGCCAAGTCCTATACATAGCGTGCGCAGTGGTTTTCATTTTCTGCTGCACGCTCAACCTTTTCAGCATTCCGGAAGCGCCTCTGGTAATAATAGCAACGTAAAATTGGCAAATTTCGCTTTGAATGACAGGCTTTCTTCCCAAGCCATTTCAAAATCTTAGGAGTGGGGTACATTTTGCAATTGTTTTGACCTATACGCGTATTACTTAACGCTCGGTAAATATAATTGATTACTTTGCAGTGATGTTTCATCACTCTTTATGCTTACCAAAAGCAGAGAAAGAAATCGAAAACCGGAGAAAGTACGATCTTGAACAACAGCAAGCAACACTACGATTTCGGCAAATCGGGTTGCAAGGGCAGTACTAATCAACAACTACATACAAAAAAATTGAAAGCTGATGGCGACGGGCAAATGAGCTCAACAAATTGCTTGATGGAAGAGACTGGCGGCCCAGAAAACGCGCTCCTGCTTGATCTCCATCGTCAGCATCGGAACAAACTGTTCGAAGAATACGAAAGTTCACCTATTGTTTCAAAACATTCCCGACGAATAACAAGTTCCAAGAAAAGTAAAAATTGCGGCAGAAAACCTTTTTCAGTGAAGAAACGATCCTTTAACGCAGCTAGATCTGGACCACAACGTGGTGCGAAACCTAAAATCGGAAAACGGTTTTCAACGACAAAACAAATTACTCAAGTGCCATATTACGGCACTTTCGCTCATGTAGATCAACCCTGGCAAGGCCTGCTGCAATCTGGTGACTTATCTCGCGGTGCTATGCTACAGCCAACGGCACCAGCATTAGAGGATATTGCTACTAAAGTTGATTCCGAACATCCTAACACCTATCTCCATAGAAGCATGCGCGATAGCGATGCGCTTGCAGCAAGGTTAATTTATCCAAGATTTAGCAAACCTCAGCTGGGAAACAACGAAAGCGACTGTGACGATGAGGTCTTTTACAGCTCTCTTTCAGGTTTGTGATTTCAATACAGTTTAAAAATTTTGAACCAGATTACACATCAGATTGACTAATACATGTTTGGCATGTTTTGGTCACGTTTGAAAAAAATAATTTGCATGCTAGTTTAAAGAAAATTCGATTGTTCAATTTCTTTCAAAAATTGTCTATAAAAAATTAAGACCTTAGAATTTCTTTGAAAATTTTGTTTTCATTAGGTAGCACTCCATTTATCGCTAAAATTGTTCTTCGTTTAGACTCTGATGATTCCATGGAACGAATAATGGACCGTATGGGCATTTCTTCTTTAGCTGAAGCCGACCCGGGTATAACTACCAGCAAAGTCAGTGCATTTGGTGAGGTTACTGCTTCGAATAACAAGAAAAAATTATCACCAGAAAGCTTGTTTGATGGTAGCGAGACTAGCTCAGACAAACAAGATACGGGTTATGCAAAACGAAGCGGACTGATTTGCGAAACCGGCATATGTGATACTGCCAGCAACACAGAAGAAAAGAAGCAAGCGGGAAGCCTGCAGCATTTGTTTCGCGCAGTATCGACCATGCCGAAAGAGCTCAGGTGAGCTGGCGGGTCTACTGACTGACCAAGTTGTAACGAAAGCATTATGGTGTGAAACGTAACGTTGCATGTATCTCAAAAAGCAATTGTCACATTTTGTTTTAGATACATTTTGTGATACATTCACGGTCACTTGTGAAAAGCATCTTTTAAAAAACAATAAGTACAATCAAAATCATTCGCAATTTCTGCTGGCGTTTAAATTTACAGTGTTCTTTACGTGAAACTGCGATAGGTTATTGTGCATCTGCCATTTTCTGGGATGGATTGCCTTCTTGAGCAGCGCTCTCTTCTTTACTGATTTCGTCGGTCAAGTTGTTATGAAAGGAGACCCCAGGGCACCGAGAAACAGTCGCCTTGCTGACAATTACAAACGAGGTGTTGAAATTGGCAATTGGGGACTAACAATCAACGCTGCATCATCAGCAGTTTATTGTGGTTTGTCAGAAGTTTCAGAAATATATTTGCTTATTTCAATGTTGCTTGCTAGTGATTCTTGTTAATCCAAGCATTGCTTAAAATATGTAATAGAAAAATCAGCGTGTTAATGTTTTTTCAAAGATATATTCTGACTGAAAATTTTAGATATACACAAAAGTTATTTTTTTTAGCCATGGCTAGCGAATTTGCTTTGAATAGTGAAACTTTCCGAAAAAAACTCACTTTTTAAAAAGGAAACGAAACCTGTGATATAAAAACTTCAAAATGCACAGTATTTGGTTGTTAAAATCCGAAAGAAGAAAGTTGCGCGGTTGTATCTTTACAATTCTTTTTCCAGATAATGAAATTCAAAACTAGGAAATTTACAGTATAGTTTTCATTTTCCAGATAATTACTTAAAAACGAGTCTCTTACTGTCTTTTGCAAACATTTAATGAGATCACAACAGTTAACATAAGATAAAAATTATCTCCTCTATACATCCGTGTTTTTACTGAACAAGAAAGATGCTTTTTATACTTTTGTGTTAATGAAAAAGCGTCAACAATGAAAGGAGTACACTCAAGTGTTTGAAAAGAAAAAAACAAACAAACAAGCAACACAATCAGGTGGCCCCAGCAACAACCCAAAATTTTTAAGTTTAAATCTAGTTGATGGAATTTTTTTTCTGTTTTTTTATTGATGGCCACGCGAGTTCGCGCCAGTGATTATTTGTTTGGATTTTCTATTCGTAGCAATAAAAGCTTGAAAGGCAACATGTTGTTTTGCATCGGCTTGTTAATGATCAAAGTCGAACAAGCTTTGCAAGAACCATTAAAAGAGCAGTGCTATTTCTAAAGAAAAAAAAGCCGTGCGGGTCATTAGTGATAAGCTTTTCCTTCACAGTTCTGCTCAGGCCTCTCACAAGGATTTTTGGATCACGGACCATGTACGTCTTCGGATACTTGATATTCAGTATTGGGACGTGTGTGATGGCAACTGTTCCCAACGTTTATGTGGTTCTCTCCTTCTCGTCGTTGATAGGAATTATGTCAGCCACCTTATACACTGTCCCCTACTTCCTAGTTGCTCAGTACCACGAGTACTACAAGGTTAGTTGCGTTGGGTTTTCAGCATGAAAAACTTTTGCTGTCATTGCCGTTATCAGAAATCAAACATTTATTAGGTTTACTGCATGCGCTAAGCAGAAATTTCCAATACTTGAAAACTTTTTCTGTCCTCTCACAGAATATACAATGGCAGGCAACTCATATTCATGTACAGTAACTTCTAATCACTGTTGGACAACGATAACTTTACGACAAACTTAAGAAAACGCAAACACAGATTGAACCCGCTGTACCGGCTGTCATGGCCGGCCGTCAGACCATCTGGTCTTATTTACTCCGGAATGCAATTTAACAAACGCGGCGCTCACAACAATGATTGACATAGGTACAAGTCCACCAACACCTGTAGATCCGAGGGAAAGGCTATTGCACCAGATACTACAAAATCTATTTCTCTTCTTTTACTGCGTAATGAGGTGTACTCCAGTCTTAACTTTGATCCGATCTCGGAGTCTTACGAGGGCTATGCAGCGTGAAACTAGCAGTTTTATCTTTTTCGTATTTGGCATGGACATCGGACGTAGAGATAAGAGGCGATAGGAGAGTTCCCAAATTGCTATGTTGTTACACGTTGTTTACAATTATTTTATAAAAAATTGTTTTATGTCATTTTTGTGTCAGAAAATTGAAGTATATTTTTAAAGCAATGAAGCAAAGAAGGGTTTGTTTTGGTATTACCAGGGTTGTCCATGGGACATATTTATCTGTCCCATTCCCATCCCATAGCAATTTATGCCTGTCCCATCCCATGGGACGTTTCCGATGTGATACCCATAGAAATGACCTTCCCATGGACAAACCTGGGTATTATACAATATCAGCATTTCGCAACAAACTTCAAATAGGTCGAAATTAGGGAGGCATTGCCTTCACTATCATTCAAGGGTACCGCGTCTGGTCAGAAGAGCCTATGGCGTAGGTAAACTAAAGCAAATAGAAAAATCAATTATTTTCATGGCGCCTAGTCGAGGTTGTTGCGATCTTTCACTGTTATGAAATCGAAAAAAGTTAATTTGCCCAAACCCTGATCACCGCAATTTTTCTCACATCCTGTCTCTATTTGGCAAGAGCAATAATGGGCTTAGCAGGAAGTAAATGGTACAGGAGTTTTACTCACAGGTGTACTGAAGCTATAATGCACGGGAATGTTGGTTTTATATTTTTTATTGTAATTTTTTCAATGATAATAGGGTCTATTATAAACATTCACTGATGTGCTGACGTTCAACCTAGTTTTTACGTCGCTAAACATGGGATGAGGATGCTAAGAAGAAAAACAATGTTGAAAATTGCCTGTTGCATGTGGAATGGTATTATTGTGAATATATATATTTATTTTGGATGAAACCCGAAAGCTGCTAACATATTCTCAGCTAGGAAATTAAATCACTTTTTTCAATGCTTGGTTGCGTATTGACATTTTTACTATAAGTATGTCTTCTAAAGATATCAACGTGCCTACAGATGGTTCAAGGTCGGCCGACAACCTATCAGATTTTTCAACCGCTGCATAAGTCACTTATATTCACTTGGCTTTTGGCAACAAGATTTATGTAATTTTAGCCCCTGAGATAAAAATCTGCGTACGCCCCAGATGATTGGGAAGTTCTTTTAGCAAAACCTCACCTGTCAACTAAAAATGTACTAGCTTCGTTACAATCACAGTAGTTCACCGACTGCAAGTGTTGCCAATTTGCCTCTAGCCCTGCTAGTTCTGATCGAAGTGACAAGTTGTGAGGGGTGACACTTACTTGTCTGCGGCTGAGCAGTGCGAATGTACAATATGAATGAGATAAAAGCAATTTTGCTTTAACCATTTAAGGACGGCAAAGCCACTGTAGTGGTTCAGATTTTGTCCAGTTATAACTTGCCGACTGGTAGAGCTAGAGCTGTTCAAACCCTCTAAAGAAGCAGAAAGTCTCCTAGCTTCGATTTAAAAATTCCGGGTGCCTCTGGGCTTGCACTTTTTTGTGCGACGTCACTGCTGGGGTCAAGGGAAACTTGGATCACGTCATCTGGGCTCGAGAAAAATTTAAAGTTTCAATTCACCCGTTTTTTTTCTTTTAAAAAAGCTAGGCAAAACCCACGTCTTTAGAACTCTTGATTAGCCATCTGGCGCTAGTGGTTGGCAGGTTATGGCCAGAAAACGATAATTGATTAATTAATTCCCTCGGAATATTATTTTCTTTAACAATTGAGTATGCATCAATAGGCTATACATTATGGTTCCATGCAACCCGCAGGTTTGAAATGTAAACAATATTTCTTGAACACAAAAGAAATGTGAAAGTTCTATTTGAATAAGAGCAGAGGATACCTATTAGCACGGGCGAAATATAGATATATATATATACTCTGTCAGCATCAAATAGTCTTATTTTGTTCCAGGAAAGGACTTCTTTCGATAGATGATGTACTCCTGTGAAGCGTTTCACAATCTTCATATCCTACCCTAGATGTATGGCCTTGTTGAGCCACTTGCATACCTTTTTCAGAATGCGAAACTACATGCTCATTTTAAATAAAGCTTTTGCTTTCACTTTTTATTCAGACTCATTCAGATGGCGCAAGACAGCGTGGAAAAGGAATAGACTGCGCTCTGGTTACTTGTACAATACAGCTGTCTCAGATCATCACTGGTCTCGGCATAGGTGCGCTCGTAGTGACTACCGGTACTGTGACGGTCACTATAGCTACGGCATCGATCGTTGCATTCGTTGGAGCATTGTGGGCTGCGTTTTTGGTCAGATATTAAGCAGCAGAGTGTACTTCTGCAAACAAGCTTGTCTATGTGAACTGATTGCGCAGAGACACATATTGTGTTACCAACCAAGAATGGCTTGCTTGCTGCAATTGCGACTAAGCAAACGTGGTGCATGGGTGATGGTGCGTAATGCAGTCAAAGCGGAACATCTACTGTATTTCAAGCTGTGGGGTAGTCGGGAGGATCGCAGGAAAGCGTTGTGCGCTGTACCCCATTGTTTAAAGACGAAGTGTCGTATTTTGCTTTCTGATGATGCAGCACGTATCATCGTTGTTTTTGCGATATTTTGTGAAACTTCCAACTAAAAATTTTCTCAACATTTTTGGCTGCAGAGAGATATGTCTTCACTTTAACCAAACGTGCAACCACTGTTTTGGCATTACGCCACTGACTTTAAGTCATCTCATGACTGTTCACTGATTGTCTTTTTTTGTCTGAGCACTAGCTTAACCTTTCTCACAGTTAACAAGATTGCGGGATTGTTTATTGTTTATGACGAACCGACGGCATAATACCTTTGATCCAAGTCACGACTACACTCAATCCTCTCTTCCGTGCTGCGAATACTTAATTTCGTTGTCGTCCGCATCACGATCGTGGAGTATCTTTTCACGCACTCGACAAAGTTATACCGCGTCGTTGCTCGTTGCTTTTCGTTCGCATTGTCCTGTGGCTTGTGTTCGTTGCGTTGTGGTCGCTCTGCCCTGTAAAGTTTAAAGCTCTATAATTGTGAGATGTTTGGCCAAAAAAAGCATTTTGCAAGCAATTGTCTGTTGTAAACAATGATGAATGCACAGCAGCGCTGTTTTACAATTGCAACAAATAATAGGCAATAAGTACCGGTTTCAAGTCTTCGGCATGACCCGACCGGGAAATGAACTCGATCTTAGAGCAAGGCGCATAGGCAGAAAAATTGGTGATAGCGAGAATTGTGAACTCTAATAAATGCATGGCTTTACGCGTTCATAAAAATTTGTGCTCAGCAAGTTCAATAATTGCCACCTAAATTTGTGACGAGCGACCACGCCTTTCTCCCCATGGCCACGACCTTGCTTAGAGCTGGTAGTGTTCAAAGTGCTCAACCCGCTAAACCACTTAACCGGTTGAGGATAAATTCTATTAAGGAAGAACATGTTCACTATGAAAGCAGAATGTTTAAATTATTAGGCCTTCTTGCAAGCACACGCATATGCGATAAACGGAAGCCTTAAAACACGTATTTCAAGTCGAGTAGCCCTTTCAGAAAATGAAACGTAATGTAGAGTAGGCTATAGAAGAGAAAGGGATCTGCGAAGGAGGAAAAGAAACAGGTAAACCTTCAAAATTAATATTGCGGCTCAGCATTGGTTCATGACAGTCGGTGAGTCGCTTGTACAATTACTTCAGATACAACATCTACTCCTGCAACGTCAGCCAGTGGCACTGTTCCTGCAATAACATCTACATCAATTGCTTGCTGCCAATTACAGTTTCAGCGGACACACTACACCAATAGTGCAGTAACACTGCCTGTTGCTCCAGCTGGTTACATTTCACAAAAGGAAATATCCATTTCTTTCACAGTAAAGGAATTTGTAGTCCAAGAGAGCGAACAGAGGCTATGGAACATAAATGATACTAATTCAATCAGGGACCGAGTTTGGCTTTGCGCTTTGTGTGTTATGCATATTATTGTGCATATCACTTTTCGACGACGTCATCGTGTTCATTCAACCGTAGTACGACCTTTTGCAAAATTGGCAAAATGGGGAGCAAATTATGGACCGTGGTGTTATGGCAGTTGCATCAGTAGCGTAGCCAGCACAAAAATTTAAATGTTTCATTTTAGGCGAAAAACACTATTTTGTTTGAGATACCGCCTCTCAAAGCACAAAATGACTATAAATTCCAAAAATTTGGGGAGGCCATGGCCGTTTTGGCCCCTCCTGGCTACGCCTATGAGTTGCATTGTACTGTGCTACTACTTGAAAATGGTTACTAGGTATTTGCTTCTTAGCACTTGAAGAGTTCTTTGTCAAAGTTGATAAAACAAACATATTACTTCAATTAATTATTATTTAATCCCGAGAACCGGTTGGTGACTTACGTCAGGGGTTCTCAGTTTTTCACCATGAACAGTTTTACTTGTAACTTTTTTTAACTTACTTTGGCAAACCTCCCACAGACCTGTTACTAACTTTTTGTAGTGAAAAACAAGACTAAAATCAGGTTCGACTAAAATCTCGTTCGAACGAGAACGCCGTTACAAAGCCTACACCGACGGCCACCGCTGCCAGCTGGTTATGTTTACTTTTCCAAATATGCAGACACCACTGTAGTTGTTAGGATTTTAGCTATATTTTTTGAGGCTGTACCTATTATTATCTGTAGCCACGCCTCACGACATAAGAAATGGTGGTCTTAAATATGTCAAGATCACTTTGATAACCGTTTGAATCTATAAATATGCCATATATAGGCAGAGGTTGGAGACACAGCATAAGCCCAATAGTTTTGATGCATTCTGATCAACCGCCTAGTTATTGATGGTTTTCGGTCATTCCTGGTTTGCCTCTGGAGACTGTAATAATGAGAAAACCTGTTGTTAGTGAGTCCTGGAGTGAGATAACTCGTTCGTAAAAAATTTGAAACCCACCACTGGACCTTCCCCCCTGAAACGCGGTCCCCAACTCAATAAACTACTGGATCTGTAGTGGGCTTTCATTCTGATAGAATCATGGTAGTAAATTTTCAAACTCACGCAGAGTGCATAAAACAAGAGTAGAAAATATGAAGACAAGGTGTTTGTTAAACAATTCAACCGTACGTGAACTACAGAATTACGAGTGTGCAAAACATGAGCGGCTACTCTGTTCACTAAACCAAGGCCTTTGTAGCGCTTTGAATGTCGCCTATTGCCCACGAAGCCTCTCTTTCTTACATGGAGTTTCACTGAATACACAGCAAAGGTGTTGTAGAACATGAAAATTGGGAAGAGTATCGAAAGTGCATGACGGCATATTTGATTAGAGATGGAAAACTAGAAAGGTTTGTTCTTTATTTGCATAACACGTGTGGTTCCTGTCATTCACTTTCTTACCTCAAGACATTGCCTTTTCGTGTAAAAAAAACTGGGTCAGAAAAGATAGCAATTAGATATATCAGAGCTGCTGAGTGAATTGGCCCTATTCTGGAAGAGCATCTCAAAATCTATGGAAATCGTGGAAAATGGAATCCGTCGTATTTATCTGCAAATACTTATGAGGAAATTATTGACATAACGGAAAAACAGGTTCTTTGTACTATTCTTGAAGAAGCCAAATAATCCAAGTATTTTCAGTAAGTGTGGAGTACACCCCAGACATTTCGCACACAGATCAACTGACATTTACTGTCCAGCAATACATTAAAGCAAGGGTTTTCAACCTTTTATGTACCGCAACCCATTATAGAAACACACTAAAACTCACCCCCATCTAAAACTCGAATAAAGCAAATGTAATACCAGGGTTTTTTAAGGCGTTTTAGGGACCCGATTCGGGTCCCTAGAATTTCAAATCGGGTCCCTAGAATCAGAGAAAATTATCATCGGGTCC
>JGI24022J15233_10005226_pt1 | contig 13695 bp, 11 predicted proteins | sample Ectturendosymbi2_FD_15233 | JGI IMG/M metagenome (IMG submission 15233) | reverse complement strand
CCCCAGGCGCCGAGCCACTTTGGGGGCGTCAAATCACTGCGGGGGACGCCAACAAGTTCCAACAATGTCACAAGTACTTTATTCAATGCAGTACATTTGCTTCCGAAAAACCTCAGTTTCGAATATGTGGGCGCCAAACTTGCTTCTTGCCCCGGGCGCCACCTAACCTCGTTACGCCTCTGCGCATAACGCTTGTTTATTGTCGACAAAAGAAACCGTAAAGAATTTCATGAACTTTGTTTCTTCAGATACCGTATTTTTTCGATTGTAAGCTGCGGCTTATGAAGTTTTTTGTCATCATTTTGTGCGGCTTAAAATCGAGGACGGATTAAAATTTTTTTAGCTTATCGAAAGATCTAGATGACGGCGGATACCCTGCCTTTCCTTCACAATATTTTGCCGACCAAACTCTTCTCGCATTATATTTCCTCTTTTCGGCATCACGTGCACACTCCGTCACAGGAGGGATTATGACGGACAGAAGGCAGTTATAGTGGTGTAAACATCATTGCCAGGGTTCCCGATTAAACATGATACGTGCAAGCACGCAAAAGTATCTCAGAGGCTTAGGGAGCCTACGTATGTACTATGTTCAAGCGCGGCTTACAATCAGGTGTGGTTTACATTAATGTTTTAACACCATTTCAAGCCGCTTACAATCAAGGGTGACTGACAATCGAGTATACATTGTATGGTGTCGCTAATCGAAACACTATCTCAAAAAGGGGTTATTCGTAAAAAGGTAGCTTCTGATATGATAGTTTTCAGAATAAATCAAGATGTTATTCAGGCGTCCTAGGACCCAATAAAACTTGGCTAGTAGCCTAGCGCAGCTACAGTAGTTATTTAGAAGGTAGAAGGTGGTACTGGTTGCATGTTGCATCGTCAAAACACACAAGCATGGGCATCGGAGGGAACAGGAAAGGCCTTCCCTCTCCTGGATTTTGAAATCTGACATTGTCTTATGAAATTTCTGACAAATGAATTTTTTTTCTTAGTTTTGCGAGAGTAGACTAAAATTTCATCAGTTTTGGGCCTCCTAGAAAATCTTTTTGGTTACTCTTGGAAAAATCCGCTACTTCCCCCTCGGAAAAATCATTCCGACACGCATGCACACAGAAAAAGATTTTCAGGTTATCCATTTGTTTTTGGTCACAGCGCATTTACTAGAGTACATCTCGCTTTTTCTGTTCCTGCGAACGTGGTGCTGGAAGATATGTAGCTTGTCGAACTATCAGCAAACGTCAGCCGTACATTAATTAGAACTGTTTATCCAAACGTACAAAAACTTGTAAAACTATACTGACAATCACCTCATGAATAAATAGAGAGCTGTACGGTGTGAAAGATGTGAAACAAAAGTGAGCCGCAACCTTCACTTGTTTTTCACAAAAAAGCGAAATGCCTCGAAGATAGCTTTTCGCTCCGAACTTCCTTGGGGGCGTCTTCAAGTTGTTGCTTACATCTTCATGTTATTACCAATTGTTTTTTACAGATTAGTCAGATGTCTGCATCGCTGGGAGGAAATTGTAAATCTGCAATATGATATGGCTGTTTCTTCACTCCGATTATTTTACTTGATATTCATTAATTTTATGGTCAGTCACTGGAACGGATGCATACTGGTAATTTTAAGTCGATTTTTATTATAATATATTTGAGAGATTTTTCTTTGAGGAATCGCTTTTATAACGTAACAAAACTGCTGTGAAACTCATGATCTCTTTTGATTATACCTCGTGCGATTGATAAGATATCAAAATATCAAAGCATAACATAAATGCTTTACTGGGTAACGGCTGCGCGAAACAGCACAGTCACATTGTTTGATGATCGCTTTTCCGCGTCAGTATTGAGTGATGATGCAAATCCGTGCTTGTTTCGAAAACAAAAGTAAGCTATAGGCGCGTAGATTGCAAAGCTGCTTCGTTTGGAATTTTGTACCAAGTTATGCGGCATCTACAAATAGTTCTTCTACTCCGCACCACTACAAACTTGTAAATTATGTAGTTACACGTGTCGTCATCAGCGACAACATCATCAAGAGCTTACTTTCGCAGTACATGGTGCCCATGCTTTACGACTTTCCTGAAAACACCTGGGTGCGCATGCGCAAGCTCCATCTTCCCAATGTCACGTTGTTTGAGGCTTATTCTTGGTCGTTGTTCAAGAGCACAAGCCACATGCTCTCCATTGGTAAATATGCGTGTCTTTGTTTCTTCAACAGCAAATACTTTAGATTGATTAAATGTATCTTCTCAATCCCATTAAATTTCGATGAAGTAAAGTTCGACTGTTTATTCTTCTCAAAATCCCATTAGAGGACGAATCTATTGCATTAAGGAAGTTTATTTTACCAGTTTTTGTTACCTGCGCGGTTAGCTGATACAGAACCTGCACCAGTAGCATGTTCACATTGTTCAGCTGATACGTAAGCTGCAAATGCACACTCAGTGTGATTGAATTAACCAACGTAGAACGGTATGGCTGTCAGAACATTTTTCTTGTCAAATTACTCACTCCGCGCTTTAATTAAAACTATCAAATGTCTTTACGTACTTTACTAATCGAATATGTTTCATGGACAGTAAAACGCAGAAAGTCATTGATGCCATTGCAGTCACTTTGCAATTACATGAAATAGTGTGACACGCAACTTCAAAGTTTATTGATATTCAATTTGTGGAAGTTTTACTGTGGAAGTTTACCAGAGAGATTTCAGGGACACGCTTGAAGAATGGGGGGTTTGGTTGACCAGGTCTTACTTATTATTTATGATATTGTCCTGATGCAGCATTCCTAACCTAATGTTAATGAAATATTTGATTTTATTGGTGCCAGTCTTCAACCATCTTGCTAAGAAACACATGCGATTTAGTAAATACAGTAACAAACAGAGTAAGAAGTCTGTCTATGGAAAGAAGTCCTTTCTCAGCAAAGAATCAGACACTTTAAGATCTTACGGAGTATATATTTCGCCTACGAAGTAGGCATCATCATCTCTTATTCAAATAGAATAGAGTAAGAAGTGGAATAAAACTGCAATATTTTCGCAATGCGAGTAACCAGTCTTCACAGAAAAGCATCGCTAGTGAATCTATTTGCAAATAGTATAGGAAATCGATTTCACGTAACATTACTCGTCCTTAGTCCTGAAATATGCAAGCAAAGCTTACGGGTGAAACGTTGAAAGGTTAAACCAAGAGCAGAGAAAGCGACAAACTCAAGAATAAAATGAATCGAACAAAAGCCAAATTGCGGCAGTTACGACAAATGGAAAATACATCGTTTTTGAATAATTGCTTTAAATTGAAACTGGCAAACTGTCTAAAGTCAACTCGAACCGCGAAATAAACCCACACTGAAGCTAGCTTGCCGCTATGAGACATAGGCCGACTCATCCTGTTGGAAAATTCGTAGGTAAGGTTACTTTACTTGTACTGATAGATGCTCTCCATGTAGAGTTGCCAACCTTTTCGGGCAGGAAAATCAATATGTTCCAGTTAATGAAAAAGACTGGGTGAATAAAAAAGGGTTTTTCATTTCACAAAGAGCACGTTTAGAAGTTCTTTTTGACTAAATTTAAGCAAACTTCAATTTCGAACACATGGCTGAGATGGGCCACACACTAAGAACGGGCCAGGCAAATTATTGAAAATATCGGCTGCTAAAGCTTTATTTTTCTCAAAGTCATCTACAGATTCCTTAAATATTTCCATTATGTGCTGCAAGAACAACAAGTAGAATACACCGTGGAATTTCTAGAATAGATCAGGGGTCCGCAAATGCGTTTTGACGCGACCCTAAAATATGTGTTCTAAATTCTCCCGACCCAAAAATTTTGTGAACATATAGATTTGTGGAAAATACTTTATATTTAAATATCAATTTAAGACTACTATGAACGGTAGCAATTTTATTGCGCAAAAGTGTATGAAAATTTGCACCTACAGCAGTAAATGATTGTAATTATTCTGTCTGACGAGAATTATGGGCTATGTGTTTAGAATACAACAAATCAATTCGAGGTTTAATTTGAGAGACGGTAATCCGAAGATCTTCTACTTATAATCTTGATCTGTATTACTTTTTAATGTATGATAATGCAGAAAACGCCCTTTCACAGAAGCAGGTAGTTCCAAATGGTGAAAGAACATTTGTTTCATCCACTGATATTTGTGGATATTCTTTTGCAACTGAAATCCAAAATTCAACCAACGTTATTTTGGTATCAAAGGCAATCTTTAAACCGTGGTCACTTGACAGGTCACCCAATGCTCCATTCAAATCTGATGATAGATGGTGGGTATTGGATACTGTGAAGTGTGCGATAATATCCAGTGGTGTTGTATTTTCGCGAAAGTATTTATCACACCACTGACAAAGTTCATGAAAATGATTGACGATGGATTGCTTCACAATGTTTTGACCGAGCTCGTTTTCTTCGAGAGAGTCACTCAGCTCAGACAACATATCCATTCTTCTACTTTCAACTCGGCCAGTCCAATGTTGAATTTTCTTTTTAAAGGCTTTGGTGTTGTTATTCACTGTTAGGATATTAAATGATTTGCTTGCAATGAATACAAGACAGCAGTTTTGTCAACTCAGTCAGAGTCTGTGAGATTAGTAGAAAGTTCGTGTTTTCTTTCAGTAAGCAACAAGTATACCTCATTCCGCAGCTCCTACAAACGGGTGAGAACTTTTCCTCGCGATAACCACCTCACTTCTGAATGTAGCAGAAGACTTTTATGCTGAGAATGATGAACAGTCTTGTCTGAAGAGGTGTCGATTTAATATAATTAACAAATTTTACTGTTGAATTGAGAACAAATTTAATTGTTGGTCCAGTGTTTTGCTAACAAGAATTTCTCCATGAATAATGCAATGCGTAAAATTGATATGGGGGCAATTGGTAATACTCTTGCTAAAAACCTGTATTTTTTCCTGCCACAGCCTCAGCCCTTTCAGTACAAATGCTAATACACTTCTCGCACGATAATCCATTATTCTGTAGCCTCGTGTCCACTGCTGACAATATGTTTTCACCTGTACACGTTCCAGATAGCCCATGCACATGAGCAACTCTTCTTCAAGCTTCCCACTGTCTATACAACTAGCAAACAATCAACTGTGCTGAACCAGACAGGTCCGTGGATTCATCCAATGGCAAAGCATCCTTTCCACATTTCACTCTATCATTCAGCTGGAATTAATATCTTGGCCCATTTCACTGATACGTCCGCGAATGGTATCAGCAGGCAGTTGTATTCCTTTACGTCCTCAGTTACGTCGTCTCCGTTCATAATTTAACTGACTGCAATAGCTGTACGTTTGATAAGTTTCTCCGATGGTACGTGTTTTTTTTCCGATTTAAATAGGCCACTTCATGCAATGCTTTTTTGAGATTTTTCTGAGATTGTGGTACTTTGTTATGGATTTCTTTTCACTTAACAATTATTTTTCTAATCGGCGAAAGAAAAGTGATTGGTTTGCCAATAATTTTAATTATTACGCGACCCAGAGTGGAAGGTCTCGTGACCCATACTTGGGTCGCGACCAACTATTTGCAGGCCCCTGTTCTAGATCATTATTAATTGAAAGAAGTTTGATCAATTGTCTGGAGCAATCGGTTGGACTTCTTAAAAAATGAGAGCATAAAGCTTTCCAAGTATGTAATATACTCTAAACGCGTGGTAGCAGAGTCAACCGCCTGGTAGATGCATGGTGAAGGATTTCAAGCAATTCTGTACCAACAAATTAAAATCTTTGTGAATTTCACGTCTATTTGCAGACACTGGCTTACTGCGCAACATCCAAATTCATGCCTTGCAATCCAGTTGCTGAAGTGTGTAGTTCTCCTTCAACCAGTACGTGACTCTGGATCCCAGAGTCTGAGACTGGCAAACATACTGTACAAAACCCTACGTGCTTTGCGAAACCATGACGCAGGCTAAGAGTGTTTCTAAAACTAAATAGAACCTCAAACCTGCAAATTTTTTGACCACGGACTTTGCGGCTGAAACGTTCACGGGGTGAACATAGTTAATGAACATTTTTCAAAATAAAGGATATACTATTGTCCTTTACCGATATGAAAAAGGAGAAGAACAAAAGAGGAAATTAAAGGTCTGTTCCCTGAGTAAAAGACGTTTGGCAACCCTGTCTCCAGGCATGGAAAGGCTAAACACTGTGAAGGGAAGTTTATCATCAGTTACGTGGTTGGTAGGAATTGTCAAAACAAGTCGGATATTCTGATTTGGAAAATCAATGACCATTCAAAAAGTACACCTATTATTTCATGAGAGAAACGATCGTCATGCTTAATTAGCAATTTATATTCACACGTAACCAACCAGACAGAGAAAACTTGGTTACTATACAAATGCGACAGTGTAGGCTTCATGTATAGGTTGTTACAATCCCTTCACCACGGAGGGGTTTGGTGGACTACGTCGCAGACAATCAATGCGCCAATCCCCCCCAAACTGAAACATAAAAAATATAAATATAGAAAAAATATGTTTTGTCAAAACTCCACTATAAATCAGTAGAGTTTTGTCAAATTTTAGAATGTCAAATCCCCTGCACAGACTTGCCATCAACGGTATGCAAGCCAAACCTCAAACAAATTTTTCATGAGATGATTACCGCACCGCAGAAATTGGAACAAATCAAATTATGAAAATGACAAAAATCAAAATGGTCTTATCTCGGCACTATTCAGTGTTCCATGACATCATAAATTAACATCCTATACATGAAGCTTACACTGCTACTTTTGCATGGAAAAATACACTTTCTTTTTCTGGATACCTGTAAAAAGTTATGGTGTCGCAAATTTAGCGCACAAATTAATATTCAAAACATGCTCCTGCCTTTTGTGAAAGAATTCGTGCACCCAAAGAAAGCAAATATGCGCAAGACTAAAAACTTTTGAAAGTTTTCTGTTCGTGGCAACCAGGAACAAAGTCAAAATTGTCGATCTGCTGATAACAATGTTCTGAAGGCCCGAACTTTTGTAGGAAAATGCAGGACTTTGAATCAATTACGTTATTTGTAATCACCCACTCACCCCTCTTTATCGACAGCATTTCCGGCTGCACGGAAAACTGCAATGAAAATGACCGCTGGTCCTTCGCATGCCAGGTACTTACACTGTAGTACGAAGATTTTTTCACAAAATTTCAGCCAAAGCAAAACGGGAAAAGGTCATTACCATTGCTTTTGTGTGTACGCACTGCAGTGTCTTCACGTTGCAAGTAAATTTCGGCCTGGCCTTTCCAATGCGCGACCATCGACTACCTCAATCCTCTTGCTGCTGTATTAGAGTCCTGCATGGGGTGGGTTAACCGTGCGGGTTGTGGGTATCTGCATTTGCGGGGTGGGCGCTGGTTGAACTTGCTGCGGGGCGGGCGTCGGATGAAAAATTATTTCTGCGGGTGACTGAATATCGACTCCATGCATGTGAAAGTATATGAGCAAAAATTAATGCCACAGAAAGCTTGTATCACAAAGGTGTAAAGCAGCTATGCCAACCAAAATGCCTTATTGGGCCTAAACTATGTCAATATCTTCGTGAGGGCCGCACATTGAATGGCTTAGTCTCATCTTTACAAACACATATTTAATCAAAAGCTCCTGAGAGCATTTGAATACTAACTGCAATGGCAACGGTTGTATGGTACTTTTAATCACTCCCAAACTGTGATGTCATTAGCAAATTTAGCGCCAATGGAAGAACAAGGGTAGTTAGAAATCAATTTAGTGCAGTGGAAAACTTGAGTAAAAATCAGAAAACTAGAAATCGGTTCACAACCAGGCGTGATTGGACATGTGGAAATCTACCAATGCGTGAAACATAATAAACAAGCACGAAAAACCACTGCATCAAAAATGTCGAATTTGAGATTATGAAAACAAAGTCAGGCTGTCGTTGCATTGTACATACAAAACAATAACAAGCTTACTGGGTCGCATGCAGGCCGCGGATATTATCCAGTGGTGGCAAAACCACAGATTAGAGTTTCCAGGTCTCAGTGATCAAAATACGTTCTGCGCAATGGCAACTAGCGCTTCTGATGAACAAGTTTTCACATAGTATATGTAAAGTTCGCAGGATCGCTGCGTAATTTTGTTTGCGTGTTGTCCTGAAGCGACGTTCCCCATGATAGATTGATTATTATCGAGCCTCGAGTAATTGCCGGGCCGCGTTTTGCTTCGTTCCGCATCCCTGGCCACCGAGTTCTTTGAGTAGGGGAAAAAAGCGGAAGCATTCGCTATTCTGAGCATTACAAGGACAGCGAAGGTTGGTCCGTTAGAAAGACAAAAGGTCTTCACGTTTCTGCAGCATAAGGCGGTTTCTTTGAAAGACAAAGTCTTTGATTCTTTGCAGCATAAGGCTGCCATTAGCACAAGGCTAATTCTGATACAGGACATAAGGTCCTCACAGCATAAGGCTGGTCTTCATAATTTTCGTTTTATCACGTTTTGTGGGCTTGTGATAAAAAAGTTGGAACGTGCATTTTCCGAATTTTATGGTTCTCTTGATGTGGGCCTGAATTGGAGTGTCAGGAAGCTACAGTAGATGATTATGTCCTGAATAGCAGAACAGATTTGAGTCCCCAGTGAACGACACACTTTAGTTAATGATGGTCAGAGAAACAAGCGCTGAAGTTTGACTACTGTAGGTTTCAGATATTTTACCTTACAGTGTTTTTCAGGACTTCTGTTGGTTTTGAAATAAACCGCTGAATAGATGACCACGTGACATGATGAAACACGTGACATGATGAAACACGTGACATGAGTTTTCAGAAACATAGAATAGTTTTTCGGACAGGTGCAGGTTTGGGAGTGGAAAACGTGCGGGGCGGGTGCGGATTAGAAGACTATAGTTTTACGGATGTGAGGCGGGAGCGGGCAAGATTACCCAATTCCTACGGGCCAGGTCGGGTTTAAAATTTGCGGGTGCGGGGGGGGAGAGCCCACAAAAAATTTCAACCCGCTCAGGACTCTAAGCTGCATACAACCTTTAGTTTTTAAGCACACGCTAGCAGCGCATACTTAGAGCGAGTTCAAACATAGAAGCACGACGTACGGTTTAAAGCTGTTCTTACTGACCGCAGGTTTGCCAAAAAATGAGAATCGCATAATAACGGAAACCTGAAATGGCTGTTACGGGACGCAGAATACGTCGATATCAATCTACGTACCGCGAGCCAAGTTATGAACGCTGGCCCGCATGCACCACTTTTTTCAACAATTGGGGGCAACATATCTTGCCAGAGGATTGAGCAAGAGAGCTGCTCGAATCATTTAAAGATACGGAAAATCTTGTAGTTTTGATTTGAAAAGATTGGGAAGTTTTGGATTTGAGTTTTTGTGGGTGACGTCATAGCCAGAGTAGGTTTAGTATTTTTGGATGACGTCTTCAGGCCCTGGGCCGCAACCGAAAGGGGCAATTTTTATTACTTAAAAAAAACCAGGCGAAAATTCGCGTCTGTAGAGCTCTTGATCGGCTTTCTGGCGTTTGCGGTTCGGAAGTCATAGCCTGAAAACAAGAAAAGTAATTCATCCCCTCAGGAATTAATTAAATTACGATTTTTATCTGTCGTCATTTGCGCAGTTGTTTTTTCGCAGGGTTCAGCAGAGAAATCCCACAAAGTTTGGTTGACGTTTGGACGACCTTATTGAGTATGATTACTGGCGCCGTGTTGTTTGGGGTTTTTATCGGTAACGCTATTAACCTCATGCAAGAAATGGATGCAGACCGCCGCGTACATGTGGCAAAAGCTAAGGAGGTAAAAATCTATATCTGTATGGTTGAAACTGCATTTGCAAACTGCATTTGCAAACTGGATTTGATACAAAAGTGCAGAAATCAAGAACTGTTATCTTGTTGTGCAGTTACATCTTTTATCGTTTTTTTCATACAGATCCAGGAATATTTGCACTTTCGAAGAATTCCTTCGACGATGAAGAAGAAAATTATGAAATACTTTGATATAAGATATCGGGTAAACGTCTTTGAACTAAGGAATCTCACTTTCATTTCCATTGCTGCATATGGGGCAAATAAAAAAGACTTATCATAACCAGAGCAGTTTGTAATTTTGTGCTTCTTAAACAAGATAAAAACCAGAACAACCATACCTAAAGTGATCTGACTAAATTTCTTATGTACCTGGAGGAGAAAACAGGTATTGTCTTGTTATCAGTTTCAGCAGTTGATGATCTAACGTTTGCTGAAAAATGTAGGGAAGGAAGAATAGATATAAAATTTAAACAAAGCAGTTACTGGTGCGCAGCCGGAATGGTCAAATTTTTAGCATGCAGCCGCCCGACGAAAAAATGAAAAAGTACAAGAGTTGGAAAAATGAAGGAACGTTGCTGTTAGGCTTGGCGAGGTAGTGAGCTGGCTTGTGTACTGATGTGATTGAAATAGTTTAATTCAGTGGCGGGGAACCTGCAGTCCGCGGACCAAATGCAACCCACGCGAACATTTGATATGGCCCACATCAGAATTATCATTAACCAATTTAGAGTTTAAAGTCACGTAAAAACTATGAAAGCACGTACTTATGGTAGGATGCCATAAGAAGCCTACATTCCTCATAGTAAGATGAAAGTATGCAGTTTAGGATAAAATCAGTTGTTATTTGCGGCCTGGCAGCAATAATCCACAATTTATGCGGCCCCGTGATAGTACATACGGTACATAGTACATACGGTACATGTGGTACATAGATTCCCACCCGTGGTCAAATTCACAGTCTGCAGATACCAGCCTTGACATATCTCACTCACATACGTGGATTTTGTAGATTTCTAGCATCTGCTTGGATATTTGCAAATCAAACGAATCAATGGTTGAATGAACGATGGCCTAATTTTTTGTCACTATAAGTTATTGAATTACTAATAGACCCTTAACTTGTGTTGGCAGCCATGGCCGTCGGAAGGATTTTTTCCAAGGGGGAACACTAGGAGGTTTTTCCAAATATTTTCTAGGGGCGGCAAAAGTGGCAAAATATGTTTTTCCCACTCGAAACTAAGAAATCCTTTTTTTCTAAAAGTTTCAACATCAAAGGGGGCCAAGGCCCCCTTCCCCCTCCTTCTGACGTCCATGTTGGCAGCATGTAGTTTTTCCTTTAACGAAGTTGTTTTCTTCTTTCAACTATTTATTTTGACCATGTGATAAAGATGTTGGAGTTTCTTCCTGAAATTGGTAGTATGTTTGCTTGTATGTCATTCTTGTTGTACAAAGTTCTAAACTTGTTTCTCAGGGCAGAACTTTCAATGAGCAGAGCATATTGAAAGAACTAAGCCCATGTCTGAGGGAAGAAGTGTTGATGTACAACTGCGCTAATCTTATCAACTCTGTTCCGATTTTTGAAAATGTTAGCGAAGAATTTGTCTTTGCCATTGCATCCAAGATGTTCTTCACTGTTTTTATAAAAGACGAGGTAACTCTACGCTCGATTGAAAGACTTTCGAGCATATATTGACAAACATGCAAAGTTTCATTTTCTTCTCCTTACAAATTTCGATTTATATGGAGATTCAGGCAAATCGCTTCTTATAAAACTTTTAATTATTATTCGCTTCACAGCGACTACTGCGGAGTGACGTCAGAACTGCAAGGTTTCGTTGCTTAGCAAAGCATAGGTTATCAAGCAGGAACAAATTTCTCAAGTTAGACCGTGAAAAGCAGAATCAGAGGTAAATTACACAAGGTGTTTTCAAAATCCCATAAGTTGAATGAAACCATTTCAAATCTATTTTGAAAACAGATGTTTTCATCTCTAACCCAAAACCTAAGGATTACAATGTGAAACCTGAAATCGCCAACCGCCCGGGGGAGTTATTTAAAGTTTTGAGATTAACTCATTTTTAGCCTCCAAAACGAATGAATGAAAACAAGTTAGCATAAAGAATTCTTTGCATGGTTTAATGATTGGATCAGGGACTGAGTGGTTGTGTGCAGACGCCGCAGGATACAAGATCACCAACGTCTTCAAATCTCTGCGCTCGCGACTTTCATCTACGACGTTCCCACACGCCAGTCTCTATGTTGGTGACTTCAATTGCCAACATGTCAACTGGGGTGACAACAAAATATCTCCTGACGGTGAGAGCCTGGACTCTCGGGCAACATCAACCAACCTTGGACAGTTTACACCCAAAAGAAACAGCCAGTTTCTTCTCTCACCGATGGAACGTCGGCATCAACCCGGACCTGGCTTTTGGGAGTGTCAACCAGGACAACCGACTTTAGGACAGAAGGGGTCTAAGAAACTTCCCGCGGTCACAACACTGACCTTGTCCCTTAACGCCACCGAGGCTCAAAGTTCCTGCCAACAGCAATTCGGTGAAGGGTTGAAACTTTAGCAAAGCTGATTGAAAGCGCTTTTGTCTTCTTTCATGCGATCGGTCAAAAGATTGCCACCTCCTGACGCAACAAACATCGAGAAGGCATAGCAGGAACTATGCGAGAGCCTGCTATTTGCGGCCAAACAATGTATCCCACGTGGTCGTCGCAAGAACTATCTTCCACGCTGCAACAAAGAGTGCGAGACCCTTTTGTTGCTCCTTCCTCGTAGCCCCAGTGGGGACGGACTCTGATAGAGCCACTTCGTCCCTACTTCCACGGCTCGAACAAAAGAGGCAGGAAAGATGGGAGGAAGCTGTTAATTCCATCAACTTCAAGCACTCCAGCCGTAAGGCGTGGAGCACCATCAACAGACTTACTGGAAGGTTATCACACTCTTCTCCTTCGTGTCCCAACACAGCAAACTCCATCACCTCGCAACTTGTGAAGAATGGGGCACACAAGACTGGGAGCCGAGAGTCCACCAGGTTAATTCAAAAAGGAGCTGTCCGATCTGTGGCAAGTCTCAACACCTGATAGACAAAGTATTTCTGACCCTTTCAGGCAAGTGGAGTTTGCTGCCGTCCTCAGACGCCTGAAGCCAGGAACGTGTCCGGGTCTGGATTCTATTTACCCGGAGTTTATACTCCACACCGGGCCGGCTTTCAAGTCTTGGTTTTGCGACTTCCTTACTTCCTGCTTGCGCCAACTCAAAATTCCAAAGATCTGGAAAAGAGCACTAATGGTTGCGATCCCTAAGCCAGAAAAGCCATTGGGGGACCCAAAGGGCTATCGTCCCATATCTCTACTTTGTGTCCCTTTCAAGATCCTCGAGAGACTCAATTACGCTCGTGTCGACCCAATCATCGACGCATTGCTCTTCCGGGAGCAAGTGGGCTTTCGACACTGGAGGTCGGCAGTAGACCAAGCCATCCTGTTGACACAGAGCATCAAGGATAGCTATTCGGCTAAAAAGAAGGCCAGAGCTGTGTTTGTCGATCTCACAGCAGCCTATGATACTGTGTGGTATCGCAGGCTCACCTGCAAGTTGCTGCGATTGCTACCTAATATACACATGGTCCGCATGATCATGGAGATGGTTGGCAAAATCAACCACAAAAACGAAACCCTGAAAATTTACTCTGAGCACAAATACCTCGGAGTAACTTGTTGGACAGGTAGCTCTCGCATCGCGGACACCTCGAGCCATTTCGCAAATTTCGCAAAAAGTTGACATCACGCGTCGCGCAGTTGAGACAGCTTGTTGGCTCTGGCTGGGGTGCTGGAGCAACAAAGCTACGAACAGTCCCGTTAGCCCTGGTCCA
>JGI24022J15233_10005224_pt1 | contig 13700 bp, 5 predicted proteins | sample Ectturendosymbi2_FD_15233 | JGI IMG/M metagenome (IMG submission 15233) | reverse complement strand
GACTGAAGATGCCGTATGGCGAAATCGATTTCCATTAAATAACATCAATGCGTGCTGATTTTTGTTACTGGTGCAGTGTGCACAGACAGTGCTTAAAATGAAGGAGGTTGGTTCAGTACCTGCTACGCCAGCACTTTTTGCTATTTTACGGTACCAATGCAAAGTGATGGATGTTTCTTTAAGGTAATTTCGGTATCTGCAACGCAGTTCTTCATTGTCGTATTTTTTCAAGGTTGCTGGATGATAGCTGGCGTTGCGTAATTTTTAAAGCGATTAAAATTGTACAGTGTTTGATATGTGCGTCATCGCAAGTTTTCAGGATCGTCTGAACTCAAATAAAAAAAATACCGACCAAAGCAAATGAAGCAAGACACGTTTCATAAAATCTCCGCAAACACTGCCACCATCAGCGTCAGTACGTAGAAATAATTCATCGGTGAAATATGGTGAACTGATGATGGTAACTGTGTTTTCCGAAACGTTAACACTGTCTCTTACTTCCTTTGTCGTTTCCTTTGGCAGTTGTTTTTATTAGTAGTCTGAACATCGATTTCAGGGTATTTTTATTTGCTTCGACTCCACTTGACTCTTGTGATTTATTGTTTTTCTGCTTAACTACTTTAAGATGTGATTCAAAAAGCATTCTTTTCAGGGTGTTAATTACAAAAAATTCGAAATTGAAGAAAACTTCCTCAGAAATGCCCTGTGGAATTCATAAGCTGTAAAATATTTTAGGTTCGGAAAAGACATTCTGGGAGCTCTATGGGAACAAGAGCGATACGTTCTCGGCAAAGGCCTTTCTTACATCTTTGCCCACATCGGTAGGATCTGCTTGTCCTGTACGTTTGTGTAGGTCCGCTACTAAGTGCGCCCACCTAAATCAAAACTTTCGATATCCATCCCTGTGATATTTGCTTGCTTGCTTGCAAGCAAAAATACTTTGATAACTACTTATTTTTTATATAAAACATTAAAACATTTCGTTAACCACGCTATATTGTATAGTCGCGATGCAAATCACTTCAGTTAAAAAGTGATTCTGATTTATTTTTAAAAAATCACATCGAAAAATATTTCTTTTTTCTCAATTTTCAAATATGCGGTTGGCAACAAAAATTTTCAAGAACTACGCAGGGGTTTGGCACATCATATTGCAAAGCGAACTTGTTTTTTCTCACATTGCTTTGTCAGGCATTGCTGATTTGTTTTGATCTTACATTGCTTGATCAAACATTGCTGTTTAGTTATTTTTAAAAATACTTTGCCTAAGATGATAAAAGAATTCCACTTCCAAATAATTCCACGCCTATGCTAGCGGCGAATGTAAATTGTTTCTGTGCTTCGAAATGCAACAAAATTGGTGAGATCATGCATTTAAATTATGAAAAATCTAGTGAAAAGTGAAAAACTGGCGATGCAGCATTACAAGCGTGTTAGAGTTGCACATGAAATGTTTTCAGGATTTAGTGATAAAGTGCAGGTTTATTTGATGAATCTCAGTTGGTTTTAAAACTCGCACAATGAAACTTATGTTTGTAAGTTTTTTAAATAATTTGGAGGAAGGTTGGGTGAAAACATTATTTACGATGTCACCAGAAGAAACTTCAGTATGTTTAAAAGTGGTAAATCTATATGGGACGACTAAAACTTGAAGCTAGTGGCGGTGAGCATCGTAATTTTCGGAACTTTTATTTTCTCCAAAGCACCAAATCGAAGGATGCGTCATTGCCACCCACCAAGAGCACGTACGGGAGGTCATTAACCTGGATTTGTCGTGTACGGTACTTTCGATTCAGGAGGCGCTCCTGTTCTTTCGCCGACTTCATACCCAGGTCAGTGCCCTTTAAACAAAAATGGATAGTAGTGAGAAATATAGGACTGCTCCTGCTTTGCGTGAAATCTGACGTTGTTTCAATGGATTTGTGTGATATTTAAAAAATGCACGTTTTCTAATAGACAGGTCTTCCCACAAATATATGAAAGTCCGTTCTTAAGAGGAGGTTTGCCTTTTTAGTTGTTAAAAAAGAAAAAATGCATGTTTTCAAGAAACACTGCAATATAAACCATTGTAAAAAACTGAAGTTCTAAACATATGAAATATAAAGTAGGATGAGCATTTGATTAAATTAGTATCACAAGTTTGTTTTAACGGTTTCTTGTTAGTAAGCTAAGACCCAAAATTAGTCTTTATTTGCTTTATGCTGAAGTTTCAGATTCTTGAGAAATGGCATTTTTGAAGTACTGTATATTAGCATTAAACTTTCGCAGAGAAGTGGGTATGTGTGTGCTACTCCAAGGCCAGACATCAAAAATTAAAATATAGTTTGACCGATTCTGTTTGACGTGTTCGGAAAGTGCGTTTCAAAACTTAACCTTGAAGGCTGCTGTTTCATCATCATCGATGGCTTCAAAAACTACACAATTTTATAGTAATTTTTATTTTCTTCGTAAAAATCCTTCCACTTGAAAGTCGCCCAATCTGTAAAAATGTTTGTTCATGTAGTTTGACCCCAGAAAGATCACAACACGGGCATACTTTGGCGCGCAAACCACAAAACCGTACTTAAACCTTCAGTTCAACACACGTTGCCAGTGAGGCTACCGCGACATTCTTCTGCTGTTCATGCAATAATCCTTGCTCAGTGTGCTATATGTAGACTGCGTGCGAGATATAAATAAGCTAAACGTGTTTGGAAATTTTTAGTTTGAGGCCTCAGGTGATGGCCGAGCCAACTGTCTTGGTCAAATTGCAGACAGTGGAATGACCAGCTCGTAGTATAGATAAGGCAACCGGCGTCCTGTGCCCTGCTTTCTATTAATGCTGAGAGGTACTTTTACGTTGAAAGAAACGCCCTGATCAGACCTGGTCGTGAGCTGACACTATTAGATATGATGTTAACACAAACAAGCAATAACGAAGAAAATCCTCCAATAGTTTATGTTATTATGAAATGAGCCGTCGACTTCCTGGCACTTCATTGTTTATCACTTATCGTTTAGGGGAACTTTTGAGCGACGCAAGGACGGGACAGCGCGCGTCGAAAAAAAGAAAACGATGTAGCCTCACGTAGCACCTTAAATGGTTCCTTGACACTGTACGAAGTTAATGGGACTTAACTTGGGGTAAGTGTTTTTGTTAGATGGTATCATGTTGCCGCGATATTTTTTTCTCTTCGCAACTGCTCCGAGTAGTTGGGTTGTCACTAACGCGATCAGAGCACTGAATGATACTGACATAAACCTTGATACCTTTGCTTATATTCTGAAAGGTGGTTTTCTCTTATCATATTTTCAAACAAAATACCCTTTTGCGGCTTGCTTACCATGGTCAGCTTCTTTTTTGCTTGAGTACCTATTGTAATGTCTGGCTTTCAACACTTGCCATTGTCGCAGGAAACCACCGCCAAATATTAAACATTTTACGCTGAAAAATTAGACCTGGAGATCTAAGGTGGTACAAAATCTTGTTTCTGATTGGCTGGTTTTCTTCATATTACTCGCTACTGTGTCCAGGAAAGAAACGATAATATCACAGTATGTCAGTTTGTGCAAAGGAATTGAAAGAAAACAAAACATGAATGAAAAAACTCCGATTACGCAGTGGTTAGTTAACACAAGGTCACAATTAACCAACACCTTCTAAAATGTTCTCCAAACGGAGCACAACATGTTTACCATTCAAAAGTCCATGGCACGGACCGCGATTAGATAATGTATCTTTGTGTGTACGTCAGCAGTGAAAGAAACGATCCGACACTCGCCTTCTATAGCCCGTCGTGCCTGTCAGTGAGCGGTTTTAGAAACGCTTCTCATGTGGGCAGGGCGTGGTAATTGCGTCCCTGTTGTTACAATCCAGTTGCGCCTTCTTCGTTTGATGATTGCAACCGGAAGTTGGTTTTAGGTGACGATAATTTGCCAGATTTTTTTCGTTACCAAAATGGAACAGTCTTCAATGAAGAAAGTTCAACGCATCGTGAGAGAAAAATATGGCAGCAAGCGCTGTTAGATTGTTTTTGTCGTTGTTTTCCAAGTAACTTACCGTATTGTTTGACGAGGTGCTAATGAACAATGCAGTTGGTTTTATAAACCTTGAAGAACTGGCTGTCCGTTTTGTACTGTAATTGATTCACGTGAGATAGTTTCAATATGGAAATGTGCCAACTGAGACATAATCGCACATAATTTCTGTAAACCTAGATCCAGCAATGTTTGAATGTTTGAAGCAACACTTTTCGGTCGGATTTAGATCAAAACAAGACCGCACAAAGTTCGTTTTTTGTTTTAGGATTCAAGCAATCCACAGCTCACGTGTGCGCCAATGGTCCCCACGTGGCTTTCCCTGATTTTAACTCTTACAGATATATATTAAGGCTTAAATTAATTCTCAGCGGTGGAGTTGTTGGCAGTTCTAATCTGGGAAAAGTGTAAGTTATGAAGAAAGTTTTATGGTGATCAAAACAAAACAATTTGTCACAGAAGGAAAAAATCTTCCCTAATAACATTTTTCAACAACTTCTAGCAAACAAAGAGGTCACTGTGTTCTTAATGCTGCGCATAAAAATGTAACAAAATTGTTTTCTACGTTCAACCCTAACAAAAGTTTTGAAATAAGTTGCGTATTTTAATGCACTTCGTAATAACAACAATGCTGAAACAATTTGAAAAGATATGAATGTTGTCAAGTGAAGAGTGTTGGCAAGTGTAAAAAGTGAGAAATGTTAGCAAGTGTAAAAGAATATGAATGTTGGCAAGTCAAGACTTCATAGAGTTTGTAGCGGAGAGTTGATGGGCTTTGCCTAGACACTGGCCGAAATGTTTCTGTGCGAATTTGAATTTTGCTGTATTTTATAACATTATTTTTAGACACCACGAAAACACAGCCATTTGCGGCCTCCGCGTCATTATGTTTGACTCAACAACAAACTAATCAAAAAAGCATCGCTTGCATGATTTTCTATGCGCAGAAAAGCGCACTGAGGTCACGGAATCAAAAAAAAGGAAAAAATAAGCCTACAGTATTTAAGATGCATTTGTGTTTTTGCAACTAAATTAAGCATCACATCTCTAGGAACAAGCAAGTGTACGGCAAAGGTTAAGTAATACGTCAAACTAAGCCAGTGTTTAACAGAATGAAAATACCAGCTGTCTCACTGCGTCAAACGACCAATTTACTGTCACATGGTGACCTTCGTGTCGGTATTTGCGATTCAATTTTTGGCAAAGATTTAGTGATATGCGTAACATAGGCCATGGCTTCATCGAAAATTTCCGTATTTTTTCAGCGCGTCACCTCAACCATTCAAACTACTAGGCTATGAATTATAACCGTAAAGTCTGACATGTTCTTTTTTTAACAAACATTGGCAGACCCCTAAATTATCGCCTACAGCAAAACGAGGAAAGCCTGTAAGCCAGGCCTGCACAACATACGGCCCACGGCCCACATGCGGCTCGTGGGGTCTTTTCTTGCGGCCTGCGAGAGCTTTCTCAACTGCAGAAAATGTTGCAAAGCCCAACTTCGGATATAATGAATTGTCCTTTCAGATATTTTCCACACTGCAGCGACACAGACTTTTGCGGCCCGCCGCGAGTTTGTGTTGATCAATTTGGTCCTTCGAGCTTTGTGAGTTGTGTTGCGATCGGAAATCCCGAGCGGCATGTGCGCAAAGCTTCGCACCGTGGCAGCAAGCAACAATAGAGTTCACATGCCATGATCACTCTGTTATTGCTTGTTCGCTCCACGTATATGTATGGTGTTGTTCTTCACGCACATCCCGTTCGTGGTGAATCACACAATCAACGCAACACCACCGGAGAGGTTGCAACAGTTGTGCAGGCCTGCTGTAAGCAAGACACCAAGAGTAAATGCAAGAAACCCCGCTGGCAACACACTCACTAGTTATGGCCAAGCAACCACTCTCTCGGTTTAAAAACTGCCTTTGATACTTGCTTTGAGACGAATCTTGGTTAAAATAAAAAAACTTTGTGTATTTTGGACCCGAACGAACGCAAGCGAACTAGTCATTAGATAAGATCAGATTCACTTTCACTCCACAAAAAATAACTATTTTTCTGCGGTGAACGCCTCATCATTCAGTTTTGCATTAAAACCCAATAAGTTTTAGGCAGTTTTCAAAATGTTTTCGTTTGAAAGTTTTATTTACTTGAAAGGTTTTGGTGTGTTTTATTCTCAGCAACCCCTTCTGGTAAAATCATTACGTGTACATGGAGTAGCTGGATGAAAAAACGCAACGAATAGTTTTTTGAAATTGAGAAATCAATATGTTTTGTAATGGAAACTCTAGAAGAGTAAAACTGGACAAAATCGACCCTGGAGAGACGATGTGATTCTCNCAATAGGCAGTTTGAACCCAATGTTATAATAATAGCTGCTGTTCGTAATAAGTCTTCTGCGTTTAAAACATGANAGAAAGTCAATTAAAGCTCATGCGGGGAGTGCAACAGCCTAACAGCTCCACAGAGGGTAAAGTAATCCAGAGATCTGCAACTCCTTAGGGGAACAAATCTCAGCTACATATGACAAGCAACTGTAAGCACTGCTTATATTACGACGTATCTTCTTTAAAGGCCTTTCAAACCTTTTTGTGTGGAGAAATAATGTGCGTTTTTTCGCAAGCATTAATTTTATAGAGCGTTCTGGTGCGTAGACGAAAATTTTCTCTGATAACGTTTTCAGATGACAAGAATATCTTTAATATAGATCAAACGCAGACTGCAGATGCGTCGTAAGTGAAAACATTTCTTTATTTTTATAGTTATCTGAGCAATTTAATTAGCTTATTCTGAAAAAACAAACTGCACGTAGGAGTGGCAAACTTACTGAAGGCTGAAACCAAAACTTAATGCGTTCCTACATGAAATTGTGTTTGCAAAAAAACTTGTATAAGAAGGAAAAACTATCTGAAAATTCTATAACACCTATTACGCTACACATAGTCTTGCAACAATAACAACGGTGTTTCTGCAGTACAAATCTGACTTTCGGGGGCCTATGGACATTAAACTAAAATTAATTTTGCAAAAGCTTGCTGATCTTGTCTAAAGAGCTACCTCTGCCACGACATCATAGAAATTACTGACATTTTCTTGTTTGCATATACTCAATGCTAAAGATTTTATTCAAATCCAGTTTTCGCGAAAAGCAAAAAGAAGCTTCATGCAGAGATTTTTATGTTCTAGTTAAAAAAACGTCATATGTAGACTAACAAGACTTGATTTGCAACTGCCAGACTACTCATCACTTAACACAAACACAGCAGACTATACGTTCGAACATCGTCAGGCGTTTGATGCACATCAGCAGCGAATATGTCGATCGCACCAGCTACACAACACTGCCGGAAATCAAAGTATGTCACTTGGGTAGGTGTATCACACACTTCCATGGGATATGCTTTTGCAACCCCTTCACACAGCTGACATTTGCAGACCCGCCGCACACCTCTACCAGAGGAATGAAAAACAATTTACTAAACTAGTGGCAAGTTCCCCGGGTTTTTGACCAAACAACCTTTTCAGAGCGAGGTAGAACGTGAGCAGGAAAGAGTCACAAGCATGTAAGTGGCGTTTTTCCTTTAGTAGTGTTCTTTTCGAAACAAAGTCGTCAAGTTAAGGCCGAAAATGAAAGATATGCCAAAGCTTACAGAGTCAGTACCAAGATCAAATTTCTTTTTGCCCAGGTTTTGAAAGAATTGCCAGAGTAAAGATCAAGGTCAACGAAAATTAATAAAAATTGAAGAAACTACAATCAAGACCATGACTTTTCTAAAAACAAAACCGAGAACACTAGAGGTTGATCATAAAAATAGTGTTGGTGGTAACGTAGATAAAGTATTTAATGTTAATGCTTCCTGTTAAACCCGCCTATTTAAATAAATCCGTTGATGTAAACACATTTAGGATTGTTGAATATTGCGATCATTCGTGTGCCAAACAAACAAGAGATCAACCATCTCAAGTATATTATTTTTTCCTTATCTAAATTGTGAACAGGATATTGGCTTGGTTTTTGCCTTAGTGTGCCTCTAAGAAATATCAAGTCAAAAATTATCCGAATTAAAATCCCCCATCAGAAAATTATTGAAAAAACGTTCGATAATTTATGAAAAAACTTGTTTGAAACGCACAGTTCCGTCTTGCTTCTCGTTCAAGTAACATCTCTAGAAACAACTTCCAAATTTTCAGAAAAGAAGTTTTAAGCAGTGTTTTTCAAATAACTATAGCAGCGGAGTTTCTTCTCTACAGGACCGTTAATGAGTTATGATCAGACAATACATCGTGGACAAAATTAAAAACAACAAACAAGCATTTGAGGGTAGATGCAGATGCATTAGAACGTTACACAGAACCGCCAAATTTTCTGCCGCATTTTTTACACACGAGCGCAAGAACAGTCACAGAGGTTAAAAGTATAAAATATCAGTCGTGTCGTACTTCGCAACTTACACAGCAATCACAGTCCCTCACTTCAAATTAAAATTTCCTTTCTTTTGATATGAACTACAGTACATGCACATATTGCTAAATACTTTTTTCAAGCGCTGCGCTGTATGATGGCAAACAAGAAACTGTTGTTTTTTGTGCTTGGAACGTCGATGTTGTCTTTCCTGTAGCAAACTGGTAGAGGAAAGGCTCATACATATCAGATGTCTGCGTTTCATCTTCAAGCAAAGCACAGCAGTAGGTGAGGACCACCAGATTTGTGCGTAATCTTGAGAGATTCTTCCAACGAAGAATAAGAACATTACCGGCGCCCTCTAGCGATGGCCTTTTCTTGGAAAAGAGGCTTTTCTAAGCTCTTGCTTGCTACGAGCGCAACCTCATCCCACGCATTGCAAAAGTCACAGACATTGTTGAGAGGATTGGCAGGATCCACAACCACTGGTCTGAGAGAAAATAGAGAAAAAATATTTTTTTGCCAACTGTTTGAAACTATTGCATTTACTGCTTCTTATCTGTTATTATAAATTGATTTGCCAGATCTCATGAAATCAACATCTCAAAAAATTCATATTCAACTCTTTCCGCTTTTCATATTTTGCACCTGCCGTCTGCGTCGAAACAAAAAGTGTGAAAACAAACAAAACAAAATAAAAAAGAAACAAAACAAGAAAAGGTGTGAAAGCACTGCTTATCTTTAGGCACAAGTCATTGTCCTGCAGCAAGAACAAAAGTTGAGTGTCAAAGACAACCATGGTCACTTTCACAAAAAACTGAAGCATTCGTAAGAATTTCAATATATACACAAACGTAAATTATTTTACGTGTGATGATTTTGATATTTACTCTTCAGTCAACAAAAAGAGAAAATGTTTAAAAAAGCAGAGAAAGAAATCTCGCATAACTTAGAGATGATATAAAATACGCCTAGTCAGAAAGTTCTGAAAGGTAGTGCTGTTATTTTCATGGTTGCTACCAAATGCTTCAACCTGAATGCAAGGCTTGGAGATTTGGAAAGAGGCATTTGTTCTACTACTTAGAAAGGGAAAAAGTGTTTTTGAAATCATTGAAGCTAAGGTAAGTCTTAGTTGTCGCACCTGTAAAAAATGTTAACAACTTAGCTGAAACTACATTGGTATTTTTCAACAACAGTAAGATGAGATAATATTGTGTATGAAAAGGGTGATTTTCAAAAGCGGAACGCTATAGGAGTATAGGGAAAAAGGCTTTATATATTTTACTGCTTTATCTTTTCTTTTTTAAAGCAACAGCACGTTTACACATATGATTTACAGTACTATATAACTGGTTTTACTGAAAAAACATTGAACAAGGCTTCAGAAAAGTTCCCTTGAAATTTAACAACTTTGAAACGTTCGTCGTCGTCATTTCGCAAATGAGATTCCCTCAACACCATTGCACATTTTGCCTGCAACCTAAGAGATTTATTTCTTTTTCTGGTACTACACTTAAATCTAACCACGCTTAAATATCTGAATTAGAAATGCAACAAACTGATAGTTATTTGGCAGCTGATAGGGTTACGTCTGTCCTCACCGTGGTTCGGCAAGAGTTTTTTTGAGCGATGGATTTTGCATTGTGTAGTTTTCGACCCAAACAACGCACAAGGTTTCGTACTCGACGAGGGCGCGCAGCACAGCCGCGAATCCTGGAAGAAGCTGAATAAAGAGTAAATGATGGTAAAAAGCAACTTCACAGCATATTTATATGTGAGTAACGAACAAATGCACTAGCAATGAAAGACTTGTCACTCGAGAAACAAAATTGCTTCTTTCGTGGCTTGAACTCCAACCGCAAATGAAAGCAAATTAGAGATATTTTATGTTGGGGACCAGCAGAGCACTCATCGCTGTATTTGCCGCTAAGGACTGTGCAATAATCCTGGCGAGTTTATTATTCAAGGCAGTTAACAGCAGGGGTGGATCCAGGGCGGGGGTCGATCGCCCCAACCGCCCTCCCTAAAACCTACGAAAATAACTTCATGCAACATAATCGAAAAACAACATTCGCGAAATAAAGCCATTCTGTCGTCCATTGTTTTGTCACAGTCAGTGTTGTGAAGTACACTCGTCTCTCTTACAGTAGCGAAGCCGTATGACACTTGACTACCAAATTTTACTGAAATCGCCCTCTCTAACCTTACTGGCTGGATCCACCCCTGGTTAACAGCTCATAGAAACTGTAGTTGCGAGTAAACAGGTCCACGATTACAAAACCTGTTACCAGCTGAGCTAAAAGTTGTGCTGCTAACTTAGCGGCGACCCGTGCTGAGATGACGGTCGCGCACGATTTAATGGCTGTGCGTCCTTTTCCAAAAAACATTGTCGCGGATGTGCAACGCAAGAGGAAATGTTCATGCATAAAAATGGTACAGGTAGCGCGGCAGAACTTTATGCTAGCTCCACGCATTAACTGCAGCAGAATTAGACTGTGATGAATTTCCGCCAAATGTTACAAAAACAACAAAAAAGCAAGCAGAACAATAAAAGAAGAACAGAAACAACAAATGCAGATTTTGTATCATGTTGTTACTATCGATTACAATTCGATGTGTCCCATTCCGTAACTCACTGCTCACCAACCTTTATGTAGCCGCGGACCGGTCAACGCTTGACAATTTTACCGCGGCGCGGCTCTGGAGTACGCTATGATAGTTCCTATTGCGTCACGGTTGCGCACACGTAATAAAGAGATCCTGATCCTCTACAGTACGGGTGTGCGACCATGCAGCGCTACCGGGCCAAATGCACATAACCAGATTGGTCCACGGGCTACAGCTGCATGTGTCAAGCTCTGCGGGTTAGACAACTCGCTGGCCAACAACGGAAGATTGGCAGTACCCTTTAATATCCGCAATTCTTGCTTAAAATCTGGCCCTTTACGCGGGCCACAAAACCTCAGTTCCCGGGCCACTTTTGGCCCGCTGGCCACGGGTTGCGCACCCTTGCTCTACAGCTCTTCCACATCCCCAACACTGTTAGTTTATGTTCCAACGCTCTCACTCTGTGCACGCAACATTGCTTCCATGGGAAGAATCGACCAATCACATGCCCAGAAGGCGAGTGGTGTCACCACTAGTATACATTTTGTAATTTCACGGCCCGGTACCAATTGATCCACGGCGCGCTATAGGTCTGGGGCCTGGGTTGAGGGCCACTGCCACCACAGAGCAACACAGTGCGAACTGCAATAAAAATATCACGTTGAAGTAAACTACAACTCACCGAAAATGTTACTGGTTTCCCGCATTTCTCCCAAACGTGAATTGTAATTAGTTCAAGAGCGTATGAATTGGGAAGTCGTCGGAACCTGCGACAATACAGTTTGAGATTAGAGTTTTACTGATCGGGTTTATGGCTCTGGTCCTAGGATATCAAGAAACTATATATCTAGAAAGGAGTTTCTAGATATCCCTGTTCTGGTCTTCAACTAATAGATTTGAACTCTGGACAAGTGATATTATGACTGTTCTTCCATCTAAACATGTTGCATGCTGATTAGAAAATATTTGCGAAACAAGCGTCAAATATCTTGTCTCAAGTCCAGACACAAAACTACGAACAGCAAAAGCATGTAAGTAGCTCATTTAACCCTACATAGCTTTGATTTGCCGGAACGTCTTTTAATTCAACTACAACTTGTCCGGGAAATTTAACATTGATAGATAGAAACATATCGAAAACAGACTTTAACATCACTTAGCTGAATTTCTATTGCTGTGCAACATTAGAAAAACGCAGGACAATCCTTACTTGTTTGTTGATATTTTCGACCTGAACGAAGTGAACTTCCAGTGCTTCACAAGCCGAATAAGCTGACGGACGTTGAAGGGTTGGCGCCGGACGAAATCAACCTGCAGCTGCAAGAGACTCTCGTTCAGCAATTGGATTTGTAGTTGATTTTTGCAATTTCCTATAATGTCGTAGACCTCTTTTTTATCCGCTGCAGATAAAAATAATAGAACAAACCAGAGTTGAAAAATTTTCCAAGGTTCAAATTAGTGATACGGAGGAAAAAACGTTTCAGGGGGCCAAGACTTTTGTTTTTATTACATGTTTAAAATAATTATTTCTGAACACAACAAAATTTGGGGGTGCACAAGAAAATTTTGAGGGCCACTGAACGGGCCTGCTCACGATTAGTGGAGTAGTCATGCAATGTGGTTTAAGGAAGTATGCTCGATTCTTCTTTGGTTGTATCGGTTGAAATTGTATGGATTTGCATTAATCCCCAAAAGGAAATAATGTTTCTAATCGTTTTTCTAGCTTTCGACATGTTGAGAAAAACTCAATGTGTTAAATTTCTTTCATCACAAGTACCAAGTCATTTGGCAGACACTTCAAGCGTTGCATAAATCAGACGGGCCTTGTCTTAAGGATTTGTTCCATTTCTTAATATCAAAGCAATATTTGTTGAGATCGCAGAAATTCCAGTCGTTCACCTAAAGTCGGTGTGGCTCTCAGAAAATCGTGACAGGGCATAAGATCAACATGGTGTATGTGGTCGTTGTTGCAGCACTTGTACTGAAACCGGAGAGAGTGCTGGGTGATGCCGGTCATTAATATTCTGGTGGCCAGGGCAGAATTCAGCAGGTGTTGCTTTATTCCTCGAAGTACGGTGAACAAATAGGAGATTAGACCTCGTACGTTTGCAACTGAAGGAAATCCTTCGACGAATATCACCAAGTCAAGGTCGGAATGCCCGCGCAAGCAGGTGTCTTTCCCATACGAGCCGCCCTGAAATAACCAAGGAAATGAGGAACCCATTGTCTCTAAAATAATCAAACAACATAAGAATACTGCAAAAAATGAACTGGGAAGCAAAAACATTTTGGCACAGAAGGTAACTAGGGTTTTAGGGTATATTAGGGGGGGTTCTCAACTCGAGAAAGAAATTAGTTTCTGCAAATTAACTTTCGTTTTTAAGGTATCGATAAATTTTGGGCTCCCTTCAAATTCTTTCCATCGCTTTTTAACCACCAGCTTATGTTTCATATTGTAATAAGTCCATTTACGCCAGAAGTATGCAGACACACAAGAAAAAGACACAATAACGAGACAATCAGTTAAGGAATGTCCACAATCCATTCTTTTATCCATCTATGCCAGGGGTGTCAAACATACGGCCCGCGGGCCAAAACCGGCCCGTTGCCATGTTGAATCCGGCCCGCGGGATGTTTTGTAAAGTAAAAACTTCTTTGTTTGCTTGAGAAGTATATC
>JGI24022J15233_10005223_pt1 | contig 13702 bp, 7 predicted proteins | sample Ectturendosymbi2_FD_15233 | JGI IMG/M metagenome (IMG submission 15233) | reverse complement strand
CGCCAGGCAACATGAGCCAAAATGGCCCAAAAACTACTTCACTTATGACGTGACTCACAAAAAATCGCAACCCCCAACCAAAATTTTTTTTTCGAGTGCAGACTAGGAGACTGGCCAATTCCTTTGAGCCCTTGAACAACTCTCTAACGCTAGGACGTTGGTAAGGCAAGTGACAACTGCTGTTAAACTGCGGATATGTCGTACCCCGGCTCTCAAAGTGTTGGTTAAGTGGTCACTCAACAGATATGGAGTGTATGGTGTAATTTCCTCTGTTTAAAAGTATCAACCATATTTTGGCGACAGGCTTATTTGGAAAAAACTAAGCTAGACACCTCGCATAAATATGACGACAAGCTAACCGTGAAGTACAGTAGATGAGACATATTGCATTATGATGTCTCCCAATTCAGTCAAACATAAACTCCTGTATATCGATACTCCGTCTCTTTTAAAGTTGAGTCTACTGATGCGATGCTTGATGTTGAAGGTCGTTACAGAGTTTCGGAACATTTGCTTTCATAGAACCGCAAGCAACTCGAAGTTGACCAAACAAATGTTGGTCTGACATTTGACCTTTGTGCTTTCCTTTGCTGTTTCATCTCTGAAAAAAGTTGTCCGCAACAATTGGTGCTTCAAAAAGTGAAATGGCGACCTCCATCAAGAACTTTCGTTTTTTTCGAACACGACACGCTTCGCATAAAATTGCCAATTTTTGAGATTAAAGTACCGTTAAAATTGCCACTTTTATGAACTGCACAATAAACACTACTGTCATCATTGATTGGCAACCTTTTTGACATTCTCTTTTCCTTTTCCTGCTGCAAATTTTTATCATTCTCCCTACATTCCCAGTCCCGACACTTGCAAAGCCACAAATAACGACAGCGTCAAAATCCAGCTATTGATGTCAGAGGAATCAAGCTGAAATCCTTTCTAAAAACACTAGTGAAGTTAAAATCAAACCCAATAGCACTAAGTTCAGAAAAACAACTGCGAACTGCCTGCCAGTCCTGACAAATTGTTCGAACAATTTTACATAGAAAAGCCTCTGCAAGGCTCTTAATCACAAAGGTAAATCTTTACATCACAAAGAGCTTAATCTGTGCTGTAGCGTAGCAATTACAAATGACGTTGAAAACTGCATTCGCTTCGTGGTCTGGTTCTCAGGTAATTAAAAAATGTTACAGGTCTTTGTTCGTGGACGTCAAGGCTGTGAACCTCTGATCAACTGCGAAAGCTTGTGGTAAATGATTGTGAAATGAGTGGCACGAAAAAGTGAAGAATATAATTCATTTTGAAATACCATTTCAAGATTATGAACAATACCACGCGGGCCCCACCAAACACGCGGCGGGCCGCAGGTTACACATGTCTGGAATATACCTACTATGTTGTTGCTTTGCCTACAGTGAGAAAAAAGGCTTAAAAATGAAAAGAGCTTTTAGCAGATTCATAATAAACTTACTTTGATAGTGTCACAAAGCCACGTTTCTTTTTGAGAAGAAATCGAAGAAGTGGCGCAGCGAGGCTAATGCTAAAGCCCTGATGATTTCAAGACAAACACAGGGTAGTTTAGCATTCTGGATTTGATACAGTTTTTTTAGTAATCATTTTATCAATTTTGCTCATCCAACAACCACAGTTGCAAGTTTTTTAGGCAAGTGATCCTAAACACAAAAATTGAAAAGAGTTGAAATCACTTTTGAAAATTAATTTTTAATCAAAGATTTGTCGCCTCCTAGAAGGTGCTGCCCATTGCCCCCTTTGCTATATGCCACTGGATCGAGGATACATGTAAGTAGTTGCCGACCCTTGAATTGGAAGGAACCCTTACCAACTGATTCCGGAGATCATACTGAGGCCAGCTAGGATTGGGAGATGTAAAGATGATTTACTATGAAGGACTAGGGAGGGAAAAGATCCAATAAAAATTGGAAATTTGGTAAAAAAGGAAAATCAAAAACCGTAAAAATTATTGAGACAAACTTCTTAAAAGTATTTCACGTTTATAGCGTTTTCAAAATATATGAAAGATTTCACTTTAGTTTGTGACCATAGATGAGGATGCAGTTCTACTACCGCAGCAGCTCGATTTCACAAGTCATGCATTGCACCAGTTGTTATTGTATAGTAGCTGTCACTATTTGCCGCGTTTGTTGAAAAGATACACCTTTCGTATCCGTCTGAGAAACACAACTGTGATATAATCGGTAATCGGGGAAAAAGAAGGCAAGGCTAGTCTGCTGTATAAAAGCGGCAAAGTTCTTGTATAAAAAATAAACTGTGAATTATAGAGCAGTTTGTTTGGGATGAGAAGAATAAGTGGGGTAATGAATCATTAGAGAAAATTCAAGTGAACCTTTTCGGAATACTTTGACAAATGCAGCTACTATGATATACGTTGTCCGCCATATGAAGCAGAGAGCAGCACTCCCCAACGGGAATGTTTTTAAACTTCTTTTTTTCAAAACGTTTTAAAGCCTTTCAAAAGAACACAATTTCAAACTTGCTTTGTGGTTTTTCCATTTTCTAAATTCTCATTGCAAACTCACGCTTTTTTCTAAAAAGATCAAATTTGAAAGCAAACTAGGAAAATTTTTTGAGAACCTTTTGGAAACCCCTTCGAAAAATCTTTCAAAACAATTAGCGTTTTGAAAATTCAGCAAATTTTAGTGAAAAAATGTATGGGTATTTCTTTGGGAAAATTGATCAGTTTCAAAAATACATTTCACAATGCAAAAGTTTTCATTTTTTTATTACTTAAACGTTTACGTTTTTCGTAAAAAAATACGTTAAAATACGTTTGTGAACCTAGTCCTATCTAAATTCCTCAACCTAATCCATTCCTGAATGCTCACTGCACAAGTGCTTCCGACTATGATGGATATAATGCTCACACTTTGTTAGCGTTGCAGGAATGTCTTAAAAGGTTCTAAAGCAATATCGAAAACAGGCGTTGGTTATCGTTTTATCAGCAACTTCTTATTCCTCAACTTGGAAAGAATTCAACGTGTTACACTTTTATTGGACCATGCCCAAGTTTGCAGTGAAAACATTGAGAGGGACACAATTGCTTGAAAAGGAACCGAACGGAGGTTGGGCCTGGGTGGTGACCACCAGGCCCAACCTCCGTTCGGTTCCTTTTCAAGCAATTGCGTCCCTCTCAATGTTTTCACTGCAAGTTTGGGCATGGTCCACACGTTGAATTGTTCCCAACTTGAGGAATAGAAAGTTGCTGCGTGAACGTTACTAAATGTTCAACGTAACCAACGCTTGTTTTCGATATATGTTTCGCACTTTCTAAGCCATTCCTGAAAGCAAGCAAAGCGTGATTATCATAACCCTCATAGCTGTAAGACTTTTTGCACTAAGCATTCACGAATATTACTAACTCGAGAGGTTATCATAGGACAACTTTTTTTAAATATCTTTCAACGCATTTTTTCAAAAAACTAAAGATTAAGTAAGTAACGCTCATAAAAACTACTTAATTTGGACACCTTTTCTAGAAATTAATGATTTTCTTGAAAGATTTTTCCATTCAATTTTTCACCAGACGTTTGTTGCTGTTTTCACATAAACAAAAAATTTGAAATTTGTTTCGACAGTGTTTCAAACATACTACCAAAAGTATTCTTAATTTGCTTTCAAATTTGATTTCATTTACAATGAAAGTTCAAAAAACTAAAAATACACCAACAAAAAATGTTTGAAAATGTATACCTTCTAAAAGAGTTTAAAACATCTTTTGTAAACAGGAAGATTGCAAAACATTCCCCTTGGGACTGCAGCTGTCTACCTCATATAGCGGACGATTTATGTTATAGGCCTGCACAGCCTGCGATCAGTGAGAGCTTTCACAATTGCAAAATATTTTGCAACAGCCCAACGTCGGACAATCAATTGTCGTTACAGAATTTCTTCCGAACTATAACGAAATCTTACAAGCGCGCTCAGTGGTACAAAATCGAGTGGGCTTCAACGGCTGCTACTATCGCCTTTGTGCACTCAATTGTTGCGTGACAAACAAGTTCCCTGATTAAAAAAAAATCCCTGAATTCAAGACACAGACAGGGGTATTTTAGCATCCTGGATTTGATACAGGTTTTTGAGTAATCATTTTATCGATTTGCCCACTCCAAAACCGCATTTCCAGGTTTTTAGGCTGGGGATTCTAAGCACAAAACTGAAAAGAGTTGAAATTACTTTTAAAAAACATTTTTAAATCAACAATCTGCCGCCCGATTTGATGTCAAACTCGTTCACAAACATTCTTGTGGATTTCACTGTAAACGTGATAATGGACAAGATCTTCGCTGATAAGGAGGGTAAATTTCATGAATTAAACCGAACGGAATTTCGAAACATCCTTGACAAGACTTTCAAAATACTGTTCTGCAATTCAACGAAAAATATCACACACAGGTAGATAGAGCAGCAATGGGATCACTAATTGCACCTTTGACGGCAGACATGTTTATGAACTGGTTAGTTTACAACGTTAATAAAATTGATGCTCCCCTCACATACTTTGTCGGTATGTAGATGATATTTTCTGTGCGTGTGACACCAAAGACGAAATAGATCAATTCCTCTATCATTTAAACAAAGTAAATCCAAGCGTACGTTTTTCAAAAGAGGTAGAAGCAGACGGACAGCTGGCCTATTTGGATGTCCTACTAACAGAAAACAAGAGTGGATTGAAACAACTATTTACAGGAAAAGTACTCATACAGGACTGTACAGCAAATGGGAAAGCTTGTCACCGTTACAGTATAAAAAGTGTCATTCAAAGTTAATTACTATAGCTTGTTCCTACCACATTTGCATCTCTTATCAACTGATCCACAAAGATTTTCAAAATATTAAATCCTGTTTTCTTAGCAGTGGATACCCGGACTAGTTTATAGACAAGCAAATTAAAATATTTCTCAAAAATTTATAAAAACACTCCTAAAAACAAACAAGGAAGACTGATATTCCAAAATCTCTTCTTTACGTGCCTTAACTTGGAAAAACATCACTACAACTAGAAAAAGAATTGCGAAACTTTTTTCGAAAATACCTGAAAGAACTTGCTCAACTGTCTCTCATTCATATAACACACGCGATCGCAGACCATTTTACGCACAAGGACAAGCAAGCACATCTGGAACGATGCAATGTGGTGCAAAAACTTGAATATTCGCGAGGTGATTCCTACAGTATATTGGTCAAACACAAAGGAGTTTAAAATTTCGCTTGAAAGACCACAACCCTCTGATATCCAATCATCAAACTACCGATGTAGTCAAACATTTTTACTCACATCCTGATCATTTTATGGACTTTAAAAATCCCAAAATCTTGGCTTCTTCTTTTTACCACCGTGACTTATTAATTAAAGAGATGCCTTTAATACAAGAACGGCAATCCGAGATTAATGTAGACAATTTTTCCACCCCTTTATACCTCTTTAACACGTAGAATATTATGTCAAATATTTGGCTGATGCTCAGTTCTGATGTTGATACACGTTTCGTACATTTATTATTGGTGTTGACGTGGAACATGGTGCTGGTTGTAGACTTGTAGTCAGTTGTGTAGGAGGCGGGGGTGCAAGCGCACCCCCAAAAGTTTTGATTTGTCAAAAATCCGCGCAAAATCTAAAAATCCCGGTAAAATCCACTTTTTTTTATACTGTAACGGTGACAAGCTTTCCCATTTGCTGCACAGTCCTGTATGAGTGGAATAAGAAAAAATAGATAATTTAAGATCCTGAAAAAAGTTGCTTTTGTTGCATGGAATCCTACCAAAACATTTCAAATGCAATAATGAGTAGTTTTTTTCTGGAGGCCGTAGAATGTACTTTCAGAATATTGAACCAAACCTTGTGCGATTCACTACAAACGTCTTCACTTTATAATTAAGAACGGATTCTTGCATCATGGCTTTGAATCGTATTTATATGTACCCTTCCATGAAGAATTCACGCTGGCCTCCTGCGTTTGCTGAATCGAACTGATTGTTACGTGTGAATCATGCGAAAGTACTTGTGGCTGTTTGTGTTTGAAATTCACCTACCTGATCAGTGGCCTAGCTGATAGGGGTGTAGGGGTGCGACCCGTACCCCCGGCAAGCTAAATGTAAAAACCGGGCCCCCACCTAGCTTGTATTTTGGTATTAACTATTCTTTTAGTTTTCAGTAGGTTGTTGTTTTTTGCGTTTTTTCGGAGTGTTTTCCGGTGATTTAGGGTTTTAGTATATCCGTCCACATCCAAATTCACTATTATTTCTCAACTTTTTTCAGAGTGCTGGCTAGTGTGATCCCTTCAGCTAAGTTTCCCCTTGGGTCGGACCTTTAGTTACGACACTGCACCTGATCAAATCTTAAGGTTGCACTGCAGATAAGTGCTATGTGTAGGGCTAGCAGCAGTATCCTACACTGAAAAAATAGTTGCTTCTTCTGAGCTACATAGTAATTTTGTTAGCGTTTCTATTACGCAAAGTAATTTTGTTAGCGTTTCTATTACGTTCAGTCAGGTGGTTGTCAATACAATCAGTTTAAAATACTTGTCTGTACGACCGCCTTGTAGGACGTTGACGCACATAGTTACAGATGCTATGCCCAAAGAGGTGTGTAGCAGCTGGAGTCCTGCGCGGGTTGAAATTTTTGTCCACTCCTGCGCCCAGCACCTGCCAATTTTCAACCCGCCCGCACCCGCAGGAATTTGGGAAATTTTACCAGCTCCCGCCCCGGACCAGCAGACTTCTATCCCGCACCCGCCCAGCACTGTTTCCAACCGAAACCTGCACCCGTCACTGTGTGTCTGAACAGGGGCGGGATCCAGCCAGTAAGATCAGGCGGGGCAATTTCAACAATATTTGGTAGTAAAGTCTCATTACGGGTTCACTACTGTAAGAGAAATGAAGTATGTTCACAACACTGCTGTGATAAAACAATGGAAGGCGAAATAGCTTATTATTGTGAATGCTGTTTTCCGGATTGCACTATAAATCATAGTGAATAAAATTACTTTCGTAGGTTTTAGGGAGGGATGATGTTCGCCCCAATCACCACGCCTGGATCCGCCCCTGCATGTAATCAACATGATGAGTTCAGTGAACAAGTTTGAAAGCAAAGTACAGCTGGTGTCAAGCAGCAGGCGGCAAAGTGGTAACCTGCGCAACAGTAACCCTGCGCAACCTCATATGCAAGGTAGAACTACTACGTCAAGGCAAAAGTATGACAGCAGCTTGGAAGTGTTCGTTATGAGGAGCATGTTCAGGGTTTGAATCCATTAGTAAGGTTAAATGGTATCACAAATTTGACGCAAAATTTGATATTCGACCTCAAAGAATGACTCTCCCCCTTGTGAAATGATTCTTGCACACTTTTGCGTTGTTCCTTCAACATGTTTTCACTATTTCACCGCCCAGTGAGCCAGCTATGTCTTTAACTCTGTCACAATGTTCAGCATTTTATTTTTCCTGAATTTTTTCAGTGGGGGGCCAAAAGTGGCAAAATTTGATTTTTCCCCTCGAAACTAAGAAAACAACCTTTTTTGCTGAAAATTTCAATATCTAGGGGGGGCCAAGCCCCCCCTGCTCCCCTTTCCGGCGCCAATGTCCACCAGTCTAGCCTAACCCTGCTTCAACATTTATACCTCCTTGTCCTTCACATGCCCAAACAAAGGACCAGAGATGACACTCTATCCTACTTATATCACCCTTTCCAACAAGACGACATCTTAATCTGAACACGATACCGTCCTATCTTAGGAAATCGCTTGTTTGCAAAAACTGATGAAAACTTGTGTTGGGGACCTATCAACATGCGTGTCTGATTTGAGATAGCTTTAAATATGCTGAAGTCATACCATATTCTCACTCCCTCTCCACGTGATTTTAACCATTTGCACCACTAGAGGACTGCATCTGAAACGAAGTAAATGCGTGTTCCACTGCCATTTGTCACTAAAATACAGTCACCATCTGATTTGATTCTTGTGTTCATTGCTTTCGTACCTTCATAAAGTATACGCACAATGCGTCCTGCTAACCAACAAAAGGCTCCCATTGACGCTCCCAGTGCTGTGACTATTTGTACTTTTACCTGCCAAAGAAAACTGACGTTATTCGAAACTGTTAACATTCTAATACAGAGCCATACTTTATTCTGACGATAAATATACCTTGTAAATGTAGACCTTGTCGGTTTTCATTGGAAAGTCGTCTCCGAGTTGCAGTGGTAAATTTAACAAGGTATTTGTCGTCAGAATAAAGAATGTGGATTGCAATCCTGCGGCAATTTAGTATTTTGATATATTTGGATTTTTAGTTTCTGCTTAACCAGAATTGTATTAGATTTGATAATTTTGTTTTAAACTTCTTTGCAACTTTCGGTTCAATTTCGGGACTACAGATTACTGTATTGAAACGTGTCTTTCAGTAGACTTTCTCAAATCCGTAGGGATTGCATATTGTGTTTCTTTCAATGTTCAGCCTTGACTATGATGATTGATGCAAGTCTGCTCTCTTGTGTATCTTGTCATCAAAGTTACGGAATTGGTTTGTTTTTCAATTATCTAGTCCCTTTTCTTGACACATCATTGTTATACTTGCATTATTACCTATATACCGCATAACATTTAGCGCAGTTCATCATTATTTATAACTATAAGTGTAGCCTAGTGCTAATGATTCGCTTGGGTTGCATACCTGTAAATCTTCTGTTTTGATATCTTGCACGCTATTACTGACAGATCTTTTCATTGCATTGCTACTAATAGTAATTATTGTGAAGTCTTTGCAGTGTTAATTATTATGATGTTGTGAGCCAAAGCGAGAGCTTAAGTGAACTTTAATTAGTTTCCAAACTATTTGTTTGTCTTTGAATCTTTGAGTTGGATTACATATAGGCCCAGGCTAATACCAATGACAGGATGTTGGATTTAAACAAGATTTGGTTTGCGGATTTGGATTGGATTTTGAAATAAAATTGTTGAATCAGATTTGAATATGAAAAACATTAACGCGTTCATCTCTGGAATAGACCCAAAGTAAAAGAGTGAGACTGATTGCCATGATCACGATATGTAAATTCTACATTAAACTACGATAATGTGTCCAATGTGATGTGCGCTGCTGGCCCTTCAGTGAAAAGCAAAGACTCAGATGTATCTCCGTGTTAGGTGGAAAAACTAATCCTCATAATCTGGAATAACACCACTAGGAGACACAGTCAAAACAGAAAATTTGCGCTAATATTAATCATGCGCCACTGAAGCAAACAAAACTCATTTTATGTATGCAAACTAACTGGACTTGTCAATCGGATATTTGTAGATTTTGTAAAAATGACTCTGACTCTAGTCGAGTCGAGTCATTTGGAAAAAACGTGACTCAAGTCTCCACAGCATCGTTCCTCAACGTGACTCGTATCGAGTCGAGTCACCATTAAAGATGAGTCGAGTCATTGACTCGAGTCATCCTATCACTGGACTGAAAAGCCATGTCAGTAAACAAGATTGATTTTGAGAGTTTTTGCGTCGCACGCTTAACATATATATTTCAGCAGCTGAACGTTGTGACAAACCATGTTGAATTAGAAACGAATTCATATATGACAAAAGTAATCAATGTCGAAGATTATCAGTTTTAACTGCTGTAAGTAAACACTTAACTTTCTTACTGCACTGTGATGCGCTCAAAACAGTTCTACGCATAACACAAATAACATTTCACTGAAAAGAATTTTTCACCGAGAAACGGATAGTTATGATAAGGTGCGAACTGCTGGTTTTACAACCTGGCACGTTTTTCCACTCAAAAGGTTATCGAATTTTCTACGTCGAAAACTTTGCATTTGCTGTACACAAGCAAACGCTGCCAACTGCAAGCACTAACGGACGTCAAGTGAGGCCAATTGTTGCTGGTGAATGTGCGACAGCTATTCTCCGTCGCACGCCTCAAGGCTGGCAACTTGTTTCTGGATAAATGGGTAATCGCTCGCCTCAACGCTCATGGTCAAGATGCATGTAATGTAACGGCCCTGCGCGATCAAAACTGTGAAAGGACGGCGATGTCTGTAGTTTCTATCAGCTTTGCAAGATGTTGCAGGACATGATGGCATGTGGCTTTTTGTTGAGAATTTTTGTAAAACACGTCGTAAGGTTTTATCAGCTAAGTGGCTGAGTGGGTTTAACGAGCGTCAATAGGCTGGGTTTATTCCCAGCCGACAGCACAATTCAACAGCAATTTGAAATTAGAAAAAAGTAAAAAATTTTGTAAAAATGAAAAACATATAAATCACGGTTTTTACTTCAAGACAAAGCATGTCAAATTGTTGCCATTGTAATGCTGTTTAGGGACATTCACTGATATCCAACAGGGCTAATTGACCTTCAGCAAAAAATGGCTTTCTCAACCAGATCCGAAACCTTGTTAGGACAAGTTGGAGACAATTGAGTTTAACAATAGGGCAATATCGGATCAGCATGAAAGGACAATCGCCCAATCAATGAATCACCTTGCTGCGGCAAGTATCGTTGTTGAATCGTCTGTGAACCGTTACGCATGGCACTGTTCAGCACTGGAAAACAGCTGCTGTTACTTGCACCGAGTCAGGCTTTATTGCAAAAGAGCTTGTGATTTCGACAACTATGGCTCTGTATTGAAATGCTACCGGTTCCGAATAACGTCACTTTTCTTTGTCAGGTAAAAGTACAAATAGTCACAGCACTGGGAGCGTCAATGGGAGCCTTTTGTTGGTTAGCAGGCCGCATTGTGCGTATACTTTATAAAGGTACGAAAGCAATGAACACAAAATGAAATCAGGTAGTGACTGTATTTTAGTGACAAGTGACAGTGGAACACGCAGTTACTTCATTTCAGATGCAGTCCTCCAGTGGTGAGAAAAACACGTACAGAGGGAGTGAGNATTATGGTATGACTTAAGCATATTTTAAGGTATTTCAAATCAGACATGCATTTTCATAGGTCCCTAACGCAAGCTTTTATCAGTTTTTGCAGACAAGCGATTTGGAAAGATAGGACGGTATCGTGTTCAGATTAAGACGTCGTCTTGTTGGAAAGGGTGATAAAAGTAGGATAGAACCACGTCTTCAACATATCATTGCACAAACCCCTTTAGCAGAATTACTTCCCAAAACGTTCCGTTAATGAAAATGTTATTGCTTACTAACATGAGATTTAATGGCAAAGTTCTTATCCTAACTTTTTTGTACCCACTTCACTTTACCAAAAAGGAAGCTGCAGTTACCGAGGATAGGCTTGGGAATTGCCAAAGAAAATCACTGGCCTGCTGAATCACTGGCAAAATTCGTTAGTTATAAATTAAATACAGCTTCGTAAAACAACTACGAAAAGTCTTCTCTTAACGAAGGTTCAGGTCTNGATNTTGCAAATCATTACTGACGTAATGGTTTCTAGGGAAGAACTTCGTTGCTTACTGACTTCTAGTTACAGACGCAAGGCTTCTCNTCATTCCACAGTGNTGGTATCAGTGGCGTGCAGAAGAGTGGTGATGCCCGAGGCGACTGCTTAATTGGATGCCCCCCTACCAAATTCTGGAATTGAGCAGCAGCGTATGGTGATCATTGTTACTGGATATACGCTGCGTATGACGTCACAACAGGACGTCATATTCACGTTTGCAAACCAACGTTTTGGCGAAGTTTGTTCACACAACTTGCATATTCAGGGACGCCAGAGCAGCGGTAGGGCAGGGGGAGCATTAAAACAGTTGAGGGCAATGGAAACGTATAAAAAACAAAAAAATCGTTGCCAATTATGTTTGTTTCTGTTCATCAACAATGTTGACCGGAAAAATAATAACAGATATCACAGAAAATCATTTTGAATCTTCTGGGTGCCCGAATAGCTGCAATAAATTTGTTTCAAGTCGATCTTGATAAACCACGAAATTACCTACGATACTGTTATGAAAAGCAGTGTTGTTGGAGGTGGAGGTACAGGGGGGCGAGCGCACCCCGAAAAGTTTTGATTTGCTATAAACCCTAAAAATTCGGGAAAAAATGGCATCCAACGTTGCTTGACTTCACAAACTGGCGCCAAGATTTGCAAAAAAACACATGAAGAGTATTTTTGGAGGTAACTCCAGAAAACGTATTCATTGATCTTTGTGGGAGAAAATCTGTAGAGAAGTTGCTCAAAAGTTTATTGGGCAAGTTTGGGGAAATGCGGGTAAAAATCCTTTGCACCCTGAAATTTTGCCTGCTCTTACACCTATGAAAAGGCAGCTCCGCCGCCGTTGCCCCCTTTTGAAGGGACAGACGGGGAATTGCCCCCGCCATGCCTCCATTATCCGACGTCCCCGTCAGGCCCGTAACCAGGGGGGAGCAGGGGGCTTAGCCCCCCTGCAAAATTTTTCGCTCCCTCTGGAAAAATGTGTTGAGCACAGGTGAAAACTATTGGATATGGTTTAAAAAATTTGGACCCCCTTAGAAAACTCTTTGCCACCCTCGGTGTCCTAAGCTGGTGACGGGCCTGATCCCTGTGCATATTATTCTACACGCACTCTCTTTACTCGTTGTAGGCTGCAATGTGTCACTGTAATGAACATACATTATGAGCGGTCTAATGAGACAGAGCAGTTCATAACTGAAAAAATATAAGGTTGCGCGAAAAAATATAAGGTTGCGCCAAAAAAACGCACCCAGTTGTTTTCAAAAAGCCCACTTAAAACAACCATAAAACCCACCAATAATCTCACTCTACTTTTCATCTGAAAAATGTACTATGAAGTAAAAAGTAAAATAGCCTAAGCAGCACACTTGTAGTGTTAACTGTAATTTTTTTTGATGAAACAAAACGAACAGCAACGAATTTCAAGGACGTGAAAAAAAGATAATGATTCGAACCGCTTGAGTAAATTCTACTGGTTATCTTCTTCAGCTCTGTAAAATCGGTATTTTCTAGTCAATTTTTCTGCCTTCTGTGCATCAAAACTGTTTCTGATGTTGGACCGTACCAAACCATATGTTGAAAAAATGCACTATACAGATGCTGAACTAGCAGGGCATATACACAAACTTGAAGTGAAACTGCAGATTTTGTGTTGGATTGGCTTTTCTCTGTTTGCTGTGCGCATTCTTGACAAGCCTTACCACTATGGAGTGAAATGACCCACAACACTGCGAAAACAAGGTTGGGGTACATTTCTTTACCCTCAAATTTGAATGCCATAATAGGTATAACAAGTTATTATTGTGTAATTCTGTAAGTGGTGATATCGCATGATGCAATAAAAAAATACAAAAAAACGGATTTAAAAAAACAAAAACCCAGGAGGGTTGGGTTTAAAAAAACGGGTTTTTCTCAGCCCTGATTGTTTTTCAATCCTTTTTTTTATTTTCCCTTGATCGCACGATCTGGAGCAAGTCAAGTCACTATCAGTTTGATAAGGTGTGCGCCGCACACCTAGAGTAAAAGTCCCTGGTAATGAAGAAGCTGAGAATTACTGGCATTTGAATAGGTAAAAATTAGTGTTGACAACAAAACAAGTCTCGAAAAGTTAAATCCATGCAGCATGTAATAGTAGACTTACAATAGGAAAAATCATGTAGTTTGAGCATTTAAAGTTTTGTACTGTCACTCTTTGGATGCCCCCCTGACTTGGATGCCGGGGCCGGCGCCCCGTTCTCCCCCCCCCCGCTGCACGCCACTGGTTGGTATGTTG
>JGI24022J15233_10005218_pt1 | contig 13705 bp, 13 predicted proteins | sample Ectturendosymbi2_FD_15233 | JGI IMG/M metagenome (IMG submission 15233) | reverse complement strand
AAAAATGTGCAAGATATTGGCGGGCTAGATGCGGCCTGAGGGCAGTCTTTTGGCCACCCCTGGCCTAACCACTGACAAGCAGAAGTCACAACAGTCATTAGGTACTGCTATTTATGACAGTCCGTCAGCTGAGATGTTTTAGGTGGGGTGTGCATTTTGCAACCATACAAAACTGCCAGGTCAAATGCACATAACCAGATTGATCCACGGCCCACAGCTGCATGTTTCAAGCTTTGCGTGTTAGACAACGCACTTTTAGAGATTGGCAATACCCAATGCCGGATTAACCATTTGGATGCTAAGCTATAGCCTTTGTCCCTGAAAAAATTCGGCCCTCAATTTTTGTTAGATTATTGTTTTTATTGCAAGTAACCATTGATTTATCTCCTAAAATTTATCAAATATGACGAAATATCTGTTCAGCCTTAGGCCTACGGTACCCTTAATCCGTCCTTGGAAATACCTTTCAAAAACCGTAATGCTTTCTTGAAAATCTGGCCCATTCCACGGACCAAAACACATCAGCTCCCGGGCCACTTTCGATCCGCGGGCCATGGGTTGCACACCCCTCTTTTAGGGTTTTGGAAAATGTATATCGTTTCCCTTGTCTGAATGCTTCTGCTCGAGAACTCCTGGGTATGACAGCGACATCGGTTCCGTCGGATCCAATTTTTAGTGTTGCAACCACAATGCTGCGTCGCCCTGAGCCAATTAAAGAGAGAGTCGAACCAACGACCTTCGGCATAACAACAACAGAGATTCAACTCGACCAGGTTCATTCCGCTATGGGTGTCACGACTTCAACGTGATATGTGGCGTAACCTCCATGCTGCATTAGCCTTGCAGGAGAATGGTACCGTGCGAAACGTGCCAGTCTTGGCGAACGAATCTTAACTATTCTCATGCTTATGAGAATGAATCGACATTTGGGCATGAATTGAACTTGGATTAAAGTTGCTTTGATTTGAGCAAAAGTAATTCGAATTCGAATTTTATTTCAACCTATGGTTTTTGCAAATCTTCTAATTTTAATTCTAATCTAATTTGTGACATCTGATTTGGCTCTAATTTTATTTATAATCTAATTTAGATAAGTTAAACAAATTCTAGTTGTCCACGTCTGCTTGCCAGACACTTTTGCCATTCAATAATATGTAATTTTTTTAAACTTTCCTGAAATACAGTATAACATAAGGAAAGCATTTGAAAGTAATGCATGAAACAACTGCAGACTTTCACAGGTTTTGATGACCATTCATTATTGTTTGGTAACTTTTTCAACAAAGTGGAACGTCCCGAAATTGTTTGCAAAATATTCAGATACGTTGTTTATCTCTGGAAATATCACAAATAAGTTTGATTTCTCTTTCAAATTTTCATCAAACTGAAAACTATTTTCCAAATCTTTAAACTGTCTTGAAAAGGATTCGTTCAAACAATTCTAACTACTATACTCGCTATTAGGGGCGCAAAAAGATCTTCATTTCGGGAGGGGCAATTTTCATGAACCTTTCATTCGATTGCGTCATTCTTCGTATTCAACCGTGGTAAAACCTTTTTGCCAAACGGTCAAAGATAAAGTTCTCTTCGCAACATTTCCGGATATGAGAACTTTTCAGTTTCAATCAAGATGCAGACCTGATTCCGTACACAACTAGTGCAATCGTGGCTTCAGTGTGGCAGATATATAGGCTACTAGTGAACCTGCTTTACTTTTCGTTTTGTTTTAGCAGATTCATCAAATCCCTTATCTAGATTTTTGATACCTCAGTTGAATATATTTATCGTGAGATAATTTCTGCAGACGACATTGCAAGTGCTGGAGTTTTCAGATACAAGAAACTGGTATGAATAGGATATATTTAATCACTGATGCTATTTTTTCAAATCGTAGATACAAGACTTCTTCTGCAAACCGAAACACTCGAAAGGAATGCAGCAGGAATGCAACTTTAACTTTATTACGAATGGTTGAGCCAGTCTCGGCCCCGGATGTGGGTGGGCTTCGCCACTTTTGCCAGGACTACCTAAGCAACACCTAATAACTTTGAGGTTCTTGTGAAATTCGAATTTCCCTTGCAACATTAGAGCTTGAATGTGAAACCCTAACAAGGATAGCACTGAATATAAAATGCAAAAATTCCTAAACGGTAGCCTGCAGCAACCCTAGGCAAATATGAAACTAACACAATGTGAACATACTGTAGTATGCTGTTTCCGTCACCAGGCATAGTCTGCTGGCTGCAAACTTTGCTACACTGGTGTGTAACAACGCAGTATTTATTGTTGACGTTTCGAGAGGACATGCAAACTCTCTACTTCAGAGAATAGGTAAGAAACAAATTAAAAGAGTGCACACACTGCATTTCTGAAAATTTTTAGAGTGGTACTGTACACGAACGAAAGGATAAAAAATGCCTTAGAAATACCAACATTCTGAACGATCTCCCAGATTTTGACATTTCTAGCGCATTTGTGGTTAACCGCCAATCATTTGCGAAATTTTCGATCAGGTGGCCTGTCTCAAAATAAATCTTGTAAGGAGATAATTAATCCGTAAGACAAAGATACATTTTAATAGAACCTTTCTTAACCCTAACGCCCGCAACGCCCCGGCACTTTTTTGGCCATAAATCGACAGGCACTAGAGCTAGCGAGGTGTTCAAACCATCTACGGATTCGGCATGCCTTCTAGTTTCTATTAAAAAAAACTAATTTGAATTGGGTTTGGGGTTTTCTGTTGGTGACGTCACAATGAGGGCATGTTTTTACATCTTTGAACAATTTACCTGGCCCTGGGCGCCAATCCCATGAGCCATACTTTGGCTCGAACTTTGTTGGAAAGTAGGCGATCATCCACGCCTTTAGAACCCTTGATTGACCTTCTAGAATATCTGGAACCAAAATAATGGCTCAGAAACCCCATTTTTCACAAATATCAAAAAAATGACGGAAAACCGTGAGTCGCCCATTAGCGGCTAGCTCTGCCATCATGACTCGCCAGTAGCTTATGCTAGAGAGCTATTCAAACCCTCGGAAGAGTCGTGTAGTCTTGCGAGTTAGACTGAAAAAATAACTTTAAGGTTTGGGTTTGAGGTTTTTGGTGGATGTCGTCAGGGTTGGGGTATATTTTGCTTTTTTTGGTTTTTCTTTTATGATGTCATCGCCAAAGCAATGAGCCAATTTAGTGGCAGAAGGTTTGTTTGGATTCTAGGAGGTAATATGAGTCTTTAGAGACCTTGATCGACTTCCTAGTGCTTCTGGTGTCAAAGTTATGGCCAAAATACCCCAATATTTTCAAGAATTCCCTACGGGATCAGTGGGGATTTCCCTAATGAATTTCTGATTCTTATGCCATAGCTTTTGAACCAGAAACGCTAAAAAGTCCATCAAACCCTCTAAAGACTCGTATTGTAGCCTAGAATCCAAAAAAACTTTGAGCCAGGAAATCGGTTGGATTGGTCGACTCCCAGGGGATGATGACGTCATCCAAATGTAAACAAATATGCATAAACATCCTCTCATTCTGTAAACATCAACAAAAAACGACATCTGAAGCTTAAAGATTTTTTTCAGGCTAAACTGCAAGACTTCACGTGCCTTTAGAGGGCTTGAACAGCTCTCTAGCATGTTCTGGCGGCGAGTTCAGGCCATGTATATTATGGGTGTTAAGCACCCCAAGTTGGCGGTTGTAGGGGTAGAAATTTTTTACCAATTTTTGTTTTTTTGGCCATAATTTTCGCTCCAGATATGCTAGAAAGCCAATCAAGAGTCGGATGATAGTCTAGTTTCCGAAAAACCTTGAGCCAAAAAATTGGATCATTGGATTGACGCCCAAGGCCGGGTAAAGTTGACCATAAAAACGCAAAAATACCCTTTCTTGTGACGTCCCCAAAAAGAAACCCAAACACAAAAACGAAATATTTTTTGCAGTCGAAATTAGAAGACTTGCCGAATCTGTAGATGGCTTGAACACCTCTCTAGCTCTAGCAGCTGCCGAGTTATGGCCAAAAAAATTACCGGCCATTACGCCGGCGCGGGCGTTAAAAGGTTTTAAAAAAGATGAGGAAAGAAATTTCACTCTTTATACTTTGAAAGTTTTTTGCAAGTGTCGAAATTGCTATGCAATGTTTTGAAATTTTCGGGGTGGGGTAAATCCCCCAAATTCCCCTCCCTGGTTGCGCGCCTGAGTTCTAACATACGTCCAGCTGTAGTTTTCTCGCAAAAAGGGTTGCGGAGTCGGAGGTAAAATATCAGACTCCGACTCCGGCCTTTCCAAAATTTCTTTCTCCGTCTCCTTCACATAAAAGGAATGAAATTTGGCTGTTAAAATCAATGGAAATCGTAGTGCACAGCAAGAAATCTCTGTTTCGACAGAAGTTTGTAAGGAAATGGTACCATTTCAACAGGAATTGCCAATTTAAAAGTGTGATTTAAAAATGATCCGATTGGACATCCGGAGTCGGACAAAAAATCCGACTCCGACTCCCAGTGTTGTTAGGAATCCGACTCCACCCAAAAACCTCCGACTCCGCAACCCTACTCCCAAACTTTTCACCAGGTGTACCGACGTGAAACACTTGTCTACAATGACATTCCTCCCGCTGCCGCTGTATCTTTTGACCAATTTTTCGGTCATATATTGCGACAAAGGTTTTTCCTCCACAGCAGCAGATGCAGCATCACAATCACCTGCGTGCTGGAGGAAATCACCAACATTTGCGACACTTTTTCTGTTTTTACCCAAGTAGGGAATGGCATTTAGCATGAAGTATGACTGAGAATCGCAAGCCATAATTATCTTCATGCCGTACTTGGCAGGTTTCATTGGGATGTACATTCTAAAGCCACACCTGCCTCTGAAACAACGAAGTTGTTCCTCCAACGTTATGTGCTCGCCGGGGTATACATCTCGATAATTTTTGTGAAAGGGCCCCAAATTTCCGGGCCTGAGGCAAATTTGTCCACAGCTTCTCGCACTGCCCTCGCTTCTTCATTGTCAAAACGCAGATATCGCAACAAAAAGCAAAACCTTCTTTCAGACATCGCTGCTCTGTGCGCATGTGCACCTAGCTCTGTATCGAAAACGTCTGATAAAGTCACATGATTGCATGTTCCACTCCTTGCAGAAGCAAAACACCTCTCAAACCTTGCATTACAAGAACGTCTGTGTTTTGGAAAGTTGCTTTGTGCTTAGCTTTAACATCGTCCCGCAAAAGGGCAGCATATAGTTAGAGTGCTGCACATTTTCTCTATAAACCCTTCGCTAATCAAAAGTATGCAAAAATTGTCAGGTGACGCACTGAAGTTACCGGCAAAGTAAGCCCAGGTTTTCCTCTGACGATGTTTTGATTTGATCTGCGGGCAACTTGACGACCAATGGGATTCGCACTCCACATACATCCATTCTTGCATTTTACGCTTCTTTCAGCGACAACAGATGTTACACTCGGAACTGGACCGGAAGATGATGTTGCACATGAATGCGTACAAGAAGTTTACATTGCGTCATCTATGGATGACGTGTCATCAACAGCACTCGCCACTTCCGCTGCGGTGCCCAGCGTAACCGGCAGTAACGTTTCTGCGTCAGACGTTCTCGAACTAGCGGTGGCACTCGCGCAGCTTGCATAATTACAGAGTGCTTGGGAGAGCATCGCCGCCTCCTCGACTTTGAACCTGGAAAGTCCTCATCTGATGAATCATCACCCGCGGTGGGCAGTGGCGTGCAAACGGGGCCTGGGGTCTCTGGGTCCCAGGCAGCACTTTCGGGGCACTGCACAATGTTGATTATAAAGTAATTTTTAAAAAGTGCAAAAGTTCTCACTATTATTTATCATCTTTAAAAAAACTTTTCAAAGTTTCACAAGTTCTAACTCTTTTCAGTTTTTGTTTTCAGAAGCCTAGGCTAGCCTGAAAAAAAACATGAAAAGCGGCAACGTGGCTGCGGAGTAAGCAAATTAATGAAATGTTTACTCAAAGTCTGGGTCAAATCCAGTGTGCTGAATTTCCCCAATTTTTGTCTTGATGCCAGAATTTTTTAACACACTTACTTAGGGACCAGATGTGACCAGTCCCTACATCTTCCTCTGTAGACAAAACCATTTCCCCATCCCAGTCAAAAGTCCTTTGAACAAAGGAAACAGATGACATTTGATCGCAGACTAGCAAACATCCTGCTTCCGTAGTTCGAGGTTTATGTTGCCCCCCACACAAAATCTCCTAAAAAGACCCTGCGTGAAATAACAGTAAATAGTCAAGGCTTTATCTTAATCCGTTTTCTCCTATCGTTCGATACTTAGCAACGCCCCAACGGCACATCTTTACATCACCTGACACCTAAGCATTGGCGACAAGCATTTCTAGGCACGTCTCATGCTACGTTTATGTGGGATATTTTCAATAAGTGCCACAAGCTGCAGTCTAGTGGTTAGGTTGGCTTATCAACAGGAAATTTTGGCGGTTGAAGAGAAGAAATCTGCAAAGTATTGTTGCTCAGTTTCAATACAATGGCTGTTTTTCTGTATGACGTAATGGTGACGGAAATTTACGTGCTTGAAGCGAGAGAGCGCAGTTGGTGTGCTTGCGTGTGTAACTTAGAGCTCAGATGTAGGTTTCAACTGCAAATAAAGTGAATCAGAGCCAGCCGATAGGTAATGTTTGCTTCGTAGAAGCCTCCGTTGTTCAACGGTGTACTTAACATTTCCAGTCATAGATAAACTAATTTCAACAAGGAAAGCTTACTGTACGAAACGTGTTGCTCTCATTTTGATGAATTTGAGACATGAACCTTAGTCTGGCACTAAACGCAAGTGCAAACGATATGTTTAGGTACGATTGTGGTGAAGGATTTTATTAAAAGGGGCGTTAATAGAAACAGTTGCACAACTTGGCAATGACTGTTCTAGATAAAGTTGTTCAACGCAGTCATACCCTCCAACGTAAGATGTTGCAATCACTGCCGAACATTAAAAAGGACTAAGTCCCACCTGACAGGGTTTGGTAATACAGTTTACGAAATATACGTCTGTTGGTAACGAACGAAGGCAAGGAATATCACCATGCGCGCATAATTACAAGACGCCCAGCAGCTAAACCAAGTTTGCATGACACGTTGAAGGCCGCAAACCTGCGCTTCTCAGTCGGAGCCGGGTTTAAGCCTCTGACATATTTTATAAAAATGGGTCTAGTAGTTTCGGAGAGCCCCAAACAAGTGCCGACACACTTAAAGTTTAAAGCCTTTTGTATATTATAAGAGAATTAAACCACTGCTGAAACGTGAAGTGAACACTGAAACGTTCTTTACATCACTGAGATAAATTCATTATTATAGCCTGCTACATGCAGTTTATATGCTCTTTTTAGTCAAAGGCAGGGATACTACACGAAATATTGACATGCATAAATGTTTACATCTGTGAAGGAGGTATGCCGCCATTGCATCTCTTAACTTCCTTCTTTGATCTTTTGGAATGAGTAAACGATTAAAGCGAAGTGATTGTCTTAACCGCAGACTGTACAAACTACGGGGAAGAAAATTTGACGAAACATGCTGGTCCATATATGCATATGTAAAGAAAGCAGAAAAAGTAGGAAAAGTAATGATGAGGAAGATGGCGACAAGCAGAAAAAGCAAGACTCATAATTGACAATGAAAAAAAAGACCTCTTTCAGTTTGTGAGTGTTTGATTGTGATCTTCAAGATGCTTTATTAAAATCCCTATACATCATCTTGAAATAAGCACGAAACATGATCTACTTTTATTTTAAATTCTTGTGAGCAAAGTTAGGGGTTGAAAGGGCGACACTCTTATTGTCGGCCTCGGACGGCACTTAGCCTCGCTACACCATTGGCAGTTGATACATAGGCTACTCCTCGTCACTATCCGATACTTGCGCCTTGTCAGCTGAAGCTTCACTAAAGTCTTTGTCATTGAACAGGCGGCATTTTGAGCCTTGGCCTTTCGCCACGAGCTTGCGCAAAATCGCTCTCCAACAATCTAGCGAGAGGTCAATCTTCTTCAAACACCGAAGGCAACAAAGGCATATCATTTGAAAAAGACATGCTTCGTTTCGTAAACGCGAGACGTTTTCCTAATTTTTGAAAACCACGAGTGAAAACTTTGGAATTGAAAAGTGCGTTTAAACTTGTCAGCGAAGCATGCATCGGTGTGATGCCAATTAAAAAGCCCTGCATGCTTCAAAAACGTCCTTTACAAAAGTCAGTCAGGCGCCCGCTTGAGCAAATACATCATCGCGGCATAAAGCAATGTTTTGGAGTTTTGACAGGTTTAAATCAAAAGCAAGGGCCGCCCTTGAGTTAGGCGCATCGAAGCAGCTTCTTTCCTAAGCAAATCTCCTTGTGAATCGCAATCACAAACCTTGCGCTTCGATCTACGTGTCAAAGTTGGCTTTGCAGGAATGTCACGGGTAACCTGACAAACTGCGGTTCGCCTATATATCCACTGACACCTGCGGAACCTCATCCTTTGTTGTCGCACATGAAGGCACCATCGCCATCATGGTCAATACCCTCCTTACTCAAAAATTAAAAAAAAAACTCATGCATATTTCGATAGGACTGGTCGCAAAGATCAGGTACTGTAGATTCAAGTTGATAAGTGTTTTAAGTCTTTTAACAACTTTGTTGAAAACTGGCTGAGTCTGATTTATCTCGAGATACCTGAGCAGGGTTCTGAAGAGAAGATGGATGAGTTCATATCCAGGAAAAGCACTGAATTGGCTCCAAAAATTTTTCTTAAAAATCATCTATTAGTAAACTCCAAACAAACGCGATACACGATCATATCATTGTTAGTGATGGTATCACATACAGACGCAAAGAATGTTGCACTATCAATACTAAATCATGAACCAAAAGATGAAGCTTATGTGTCTCTTAAAACACTTTTTCCAGTGGAAGTCCTCAACTAACGAATTATGAATTACCAGAAGGACTGAAAAGGAGTCATTGACTTACAACATTAGAAAAACGGCTATTTAGATGGAAAACCAATTTAATTGATGAAATATCGCGCCCCTAAAATCTAAGAAATAAATTTATTCAACATGATTTTCACAATTCGGAAAACAGCATTCGCGATACAAGGACATTTTGTCTTCCATTGTTTTGTCACAGCAGTGTTGTGAAGTATACTTCATCCCTCTTGTAGCAGAGAAACCGGTGTGAGACTTGACTACCAAATATTACTGCAATCGCACCCCCCTAACATTACTGGCTGGATCCACCCCCTGCAATCACAATAGAAATAACCGAAGACGAAATTTGTTCAGGGATTTTGAAAGATAATGCGATGCAACTGAGGTCTACAATGTATTCTGTACAAATTGCGTATCTGACAATTCCTGAATCACTAAGCATTGGCCCAAGAGTGGATGGTTGATAGCCGTCACATCTTATGCTGTTTCGGTTGGGTCGTTGTTTGTTAACAAAGGCAAGCTTGTTTTCTATTGTTAATATAGCTTTAGGAGGTCGTTTGCCATGCTGCCTATACCATAATGCTGCACACTTTTTAATAAAAAATTGCGATCTGCAGGTTCAAATGCTTCTTAGATTTAAACACACAAAAGCATTGGTTTGGTTATTTCTGCTTTGAGTAAGAAAAGATCATAAAACTTTTACATTGGTAGGGGAGTTGTAACTGGATTTAGTCTAATTCTTGATCTTACAAGTGCAATCACAACTGCATTTTTAAGCTTTTCGGAAGACCGCATTTGGAAATGTTTGAATTAGGAGGATCTCCGAAATAAAAGAACGTGACATTCTTGGCCATTTTGACTTATGAAAGTGGGGTGGTATATCATGTGGATCATTATAGTTGCGACATTTGAGGCTTCTAATTTTAGTTGGCACGTCATCATGGAAAAGTAGGGATAAGAGTTAAGTGCAGGAAATTTTCACTGCAGATGTTGCAAGTGTACAATAAAATTACTTGAGATGGAATGCAGATACAAATATTGGGCTTACTTGGTTGAAGTAATCATTTGAAATATATCGAATGGAGTGTTAATCAATATAGGTTAAATCGTATCGTCAGGTGCACGACTCAGCACAGCAACTCCTCGGTACAACAAAACAAACAAACAATTGTGCGCGGCTACTCCTGGCAATTCCTCAGTGCAGATTGGCCTTAAGCCTCTGAGATACATTTGCGTGCTAGGATGATTAAAAAAAGCATTATAAGCTGCGGCTTACAATGGAATTAATACGTAGGCCTAAACATTTCAATCATTTCAGATTGACAAATACGAATATGATAGTTTTCGTTACATCTTAACGCGTTCACCTTTGAAAATAGAGCAGCGCAAGCTATGTTTAAATAACGACAGCTGGAGCTCCGTTCCATACCCGAAAAGTCACCCCAACCACTTTTCAAACATCAAATGCTTTTCCTTCAGTTTGTTAATCGTAAATCTGCTGCAAAGACAATTCACCTTTTTGCTTGCCTAGACGTGGTTAAGAACCACTGCGTAGCATATGGATATGTACAGCACGAAACGTGTATGTCGGAGGTTTGCAGAATGTTTTATAACCTCGCAAAATGCACCTACATATTTCTCTGTCCGCTGCAATTGTGCCATATATGGGTCACAAGGCGTCATCTAACCGCGTGGCGAACAGGTTTTATACAGGTGGGGTGTGTAAGCTCCCTAAGAGATGGTATTCCTTTGCTGCGTTGTAAACTCGTCTAAAGAATGACTGACATAACCAACTCAATTGAAAGTTTGCTTTCGTTTGTGTGATTTGAATGTGTTCGTAACGGCAGAATTTAATCATTGTCTATACTGCTTTCTGTAATGAACCAGAAATGTCGCTTTTTTATGTTTTATCATGAAATCATCAAACTGAATGATTTAGTTACAAACGCCAGTCTAGACCGGCTTAGATCAGGGGTCCGCAAATCGTGGGCCGCGACCCAACTTTGGGTCGCGAAATAATTTCAATTTAGATTTTAAGTTTGCCATTCTCATTAGACAGAATTAACGCAATCATTTACTGTTATATGTGCTGAGTTTCATACAATTTTATGCAAGAAAATTGCTACTGTCAATACTATAGTCTTGAAATTGATATTTATTTGTAAAGCATTTTATATAACATTTGCTCACGAAACGTTTGGGTCGCGAGAATTTATAACATTTTTTTAGGGTCGCGCCAAAACTATTTTCGGACCTCTGACGTAGATAACCTCAGTCCCACATGCAATGCAAAGATTACTGGGAAAAAAGGGAGTTACGTACAACGGCTATTCACGCCTTAGCTCATATGAGGGAATACAAAAGGAGCAATAAATTAAAGCAATGGATAAACAGATGTTGCAATATAATTTATAGTGGCAAGGATACGGTGAAGCAGTGGTATTGCTACAACTGCATAGAAATGTGGTTGGAATTTCGACCCCGGCAATTTCGGCGGAACCGGATCCCGGTAGCCACGCTTGCGCTCGATTGAAAAACATTGTTCTTATCTAAGTCGAAAAATGATTGCAGAGTCTATGCTTGCAACAAAGTTAAAAAATAAACACATGTTTCGGGGTCAAAGAGTACTGCAGTGTTAGCCTAGCCTAGAAGTTAGCTATTATAACGTCATAAATTGTAAAAAGATGCTACCCGCTAATAGTTACATACTGACCTGGACTTCAATGATGTGTGACTTGCAAGGGCTGTGTGGCTAATACTGTATTTATGATTTTGTGTAATATATCATATGGCATACAGAAAGCGTTCGCGGGCAGACGGTCCGCGTATTAATGTTTGGACCACGCTGGCCTAAGGGATTGGGATGTCATGACCAAAAATAGACCCTGAAAACTAATGAGCCACCTAGTGGGTATTTTGATTTTATTCCCAAATAAACTTTTCTTGTCAATATTTTGGCTTGAAATTTGGGGGGATGTTGCAAAACACCTAAAGACTTGTTTCTTGCACGTTCGGTGGGGTTGGTGGGTGCTGGCTAACGTGGCTTGAACCTTAAAATAGCCCGAAATCCGATGTTTTTGCCCCGTTGGACTCCCAACAAAGGAAGTGTCAACTTTTTTGATCATCATTGCAAAGGTAAGGTCTTCACAAACATTTTTTATTTGGAAAGTTTGTTCCCAACGTGTTTGGTTTAAGCTCTGTATCCTACTGAATGAACGCAACTAGGTTTTGCAGCCTACACGAAAAACGGTTTCTCGCCTAAACTGACGTGACAATGACATAGCAGGTGGTCGCGACATCACTGAAAATGTACAAGCATCTCGTACGGATCCAATGATACCTTCGGTAACTTTCTAGCTCACTCCGTTTAAAAGTTTTAATCGGTCATAGGTTTCAAAATAGGCTACATCTATTAATTTCATTTGAACTTATTAACAAGTAAAACGTCCCAAAATTTTTGCAAAATATTGAAATACGCTCTTTACCTCTGGAACGATGCAATCATCGTGAACGACTGCTTTCAAGTGTTGAGCACTTGGCCCGTACCCGAAATGCGTTTGGTTTCTCTTTCGAACATTCATCTAATTGAAAGCTTTTTTCCAAGTGTTTGAAGTGTCTTGAGCAGGATTTGATCCAATCCCTATGTCCCACATGAATGGACTCACATAAGATGATAAAAATCCTTTAATGTTAAGCCTACTGTAAAACATCTCTTTTATATGTTGTTTCCTTGGCCAACTTTTGTTCTTAAAATCCCAGTTATGTAAACATCTTCCAGATGAAAATCAAATCTATAACTTTTCTTCTAAACAATTTTCTAATTTGAAACTTGGCAGGATGCGTTGTAGCAGCTATAACAACCGTTACTGTGATTTGTACATTTCTCCTATTGTTGGAATAGGTGCAATACACTTTCTAAGTCAAAAAACAGTCAATCCACCATTGTTTTAGGGTGTTATTTTTCTCCAAAAGAAGTGGTAAAATTATTTGGATTGGTTTTTCGTAAACTACACAATGTGACTGACGTTTTTGTACAGAATTTGTGTTTCTATTGTGCATGTTTTTCCTCTAGAGCCTTTTAAAACAAGGCCTGGTTTAGGACTTTGCAAAACCTAAAGGAAAAAAGAATGCAATGATTAGGACTTTGCAAAACGTAAAGGAAAAATGATAGTAAAGTGTAGGCTTTAAAGCAGTGGTCCCCAAACTTGTTCGAGCCGTTAACTACATCAAGACTGCGCATTTGTCTTATTACCCACACTATTTCGCAGTGATCGCCCATGATATAGAACAACATTGTGGTTTTGGTTCTTAAATAACCCTGAAGAATCGCATGTTTCCCCAGGGGCTAATTAATTACCACCAGTTTGAGAAGCACTGATATAGAGAATGGCATATAATTCTGAATAGAAAGAAGATGAAAATTTACGGATTGTGATTGCCAAACGTTTCCATGTAAGTTCAATGAAAATTCCGCATCCGGCCCTTTTTGTTTTTGAGCCATCTGTGCAAATGTGTGCAAATTGATTACATGTTTCATGTGTGCATGATCGGATATGAGTTGTATTATTGTGCACAGTTTCTCCCTCTCCTTCCTTTGCGTTAGTTGTTCAAACCACATCTTGGCCGCACTAGATCTCGGGGCAGGTGTTGAGTAGCCATTCGGTTGTCTCATCGTCCAGAACCGCCAGGACATGCAGTCCATGGGGAAGTCGCTGGATTGGACATTGGAGGACATGGTCTACGGCTTGTTGTTCTGCGCCACACT
>JGI24022J15233_10005216_pt1 | contig 13706 bp, 11 predicted proteins | sample Ectturendosymbi2_FD_15233 | JGI IMG/M metagenome (IMG submission 15233) | reverse complement strand
AGCGAACAGGAGCGGAGATATTCATCCGCAAAGCCACGTTCGAAACAGCTGCTTTTTGCGAACCGCTTGAATTAACCCGGCAGCGAAAGTGTTAATGAAAAAAAAATTTTTTTACTGTTCTTAATTATGGTCAATCCCCTCAACAAATTTTTAAAGATTAAAAACATGTTGAAAAACGTGAAAAACTTAGAAAAAGGGTCAATTTTGAATATTGCTGATTCTTTTAATTTTTGAAATTTAAACAAATAGAACATAAATTTGCATATATTATTTTCATGGTCAAGAAAATAACACTGTGAATTCTAACATGTAACTGATTTATAATGTACTTAGTACTAACTTGTTCTTTTCTCTCATAATTGTAACTACTGGTGATATAATCCTTTTGTCTGGTTGATCTTCTTCATAATTCCATTCAATTTAAAACTCAGACTTGCATGATCCAGAGATCTTACTTGATTTGATACAAACACAAATCTTATTTCAAATACACATTGACATACACATAAGCTTTTCTTTTTATACACATAAGTTTTTCTTTTTGCTTCAAATTCACCTGTACGGTATTGTCTGATACATACTTAACACTTTGAGAACCGGCGTACGATATATTCGTACTTTGATTTCGGCCTAAATAACAGCAGTTTTCGGTTGCTTTACCAACGCCATAGCTCCTCCGCTGATTGCGTTAGAGAGCTGTTCAAGGGCTCAAATGGATCGGCCTGTCTTCTAGATTGCACTCGAAAAAACATTTTTTGGTTGGGGGTGCGAATTTTTTATGACTGACGTCATAAGTTGAGTAGTCATTTTGGCTCATGTTGCCTGGCCTAGGGCCCAACCGCTAGGCCAAAGTGTTTCGCTGAAGTTTCATTGGAAACTAGGCTCGATGTCATGGCAAATCTGGAGAGAACTGAAAAATACATGCAAAAACAACACATGAAAAGCCATGGAAACAAGAGCGTCCCTTTGGTTTTCAGGAGTGCTTGCAAAAACAAATTCAGTATGCATTAAGTCAGTATGGTCCAACTACTTTTGACCTACAGGCCATTTTACAAAAACATGACAACATGCAAGCCACTTCCAACGAAATTGTGTATAAAATAACATATTCACAACATTTAAAACTGAAAAAGGGAAAATAAGTGAATGAATCAGGGAAGAAATAGCAGTTCATCAGGCCAGGAAAAAGTGGAGAGAATGGGAATGTCATTCCCAGGAAAAGTCCCAGCTCACAGGAGATTTTTTGCAGCAACACTATAGATTTTATAAACTTGCTAGTTGACAAAAAAATTTGCGCTTGGCACGAATCGACTTTGAGGGCAACATGTCACATCACTCAGCTTTCAGAAGNCAAGCCGTTTGATTCAAAGCACTCTCCCTCCATCANGATAGGTTTCTAAAGGTTGAGCCATTCTACTCAAAGTGTACTNCCTCCACGAATCACAACAGCGGTAAGCGCTGTCGCTACATTGTTGCATGCAGTCATGCCAAGTAGCCTATTTGTAAGTTGGGTGGAAGACATGCTGGTTTTGATAAAATTGAAATTCAATGGCAATTTAATCACAGTGTGATCGTAAGGGGTTATGAAAGCTCAGGTTCATTAATTTGCTGTTGGCCTGTTCACGGTGTTCGTTCCAGCATTTATTATTTAACTGGCATTTAACCTTGTGCCCGTGCCACACCAATCAAAATAACGTGTGTTGCGTATTATTAGCCCCATCGCAAGAGCACTGACATTATTCCTGGTGTAGACTGACAGCCATTACAGTACAAATGAAATCATTACACCTGCACTATAACGTCAAGTGCCAGAGCATAATGAAGGGGTCAGAAATGTGAGTCAACATCTATGGACACTGCTCTCTTCGTGATTGTAAATCTGACGAAGGCGTGTATTAAAGTGTATTCATGAGGTCTGATCTTTATTTTGGAGCCAGGGACGGATCCATGGGGCAATTTGTATGATCATTACACCTAAAACCTACAAAGGCAACTTCATTTACTATAATTTTGTACAATTCAGAAAACAACGTTTGCGATATAAGACCATTTGACATCCACTGCTTTGTCACAGCAGTGTTGTGAAGTATAATTAATCTCTCCTACAGTGGCGAAACTGTTATGAGACTTGTCTACCAAATGTTATTGAAACCGACCCCCCTAACCTTACCGGCTAGATCTGCTCCTGTTTGGAGCAGAGCATGTTCTGGAACATAAGCCCACATGCTTTGCAGCTATCTACTGGAGTTTGTAGTTGACAGTATGGACAATGTTCTGGAAAAATTCGTGAAGTCTGTGGTCAGTCTAAAACTTCCACAAACACAAAAGATTTAAAACATGTTAGCAATGAACCAATCGTATGCTGGAATGAACCAAACATCAGCAAATGTGACAGCACTGCTACGCAGGCACTTCATGTACAAAGTTTCTATAATAGTGGACAGGATAAATCGCATGAAACCTGCTTTGACCTCATGGCAAAGACGTTAGCTTGGAGACAACTGATGGGAAAGCTTTTCATGCGTCATCTGTCAAGTTTCTCATTCAGTATGAACTTCTTTGTTGTCATGCAAAATAACTGAGTGTTTCGGAACCAAGGCTATGGAGCCGTCATAAAAATGGCACAGCTCCGACTCTGGGCCTTTTCTTTTCATGAACATGGCTCCGACTCCACCTATGGAGCTCTTGGTTTTCCTGAGTGTGGCTCCGGCTCCGGAGCTCGCTTTTTTCATGGCTTGGGCTTCTGTTATTTTTCACACATTAATATTATTAATTGTATTGGTGTGCCTCAATTTGAATGGAAAATGAATAATATCAAGTACACAAAACACAGAGAGTATACCAAATCTTTTTGACTTACTCAGCGTGGTCCAAACACTGGCATGTGGGCCGCATGCGGCCCGCAGACAGTTATTATGTGGCCCGCGAATGTTTTCTGTATGAGATATATTACGCAAAGTCATAAATACATCGTATTAGCCACACAGCCAATGCAAGCCACACATCACTGATGTGCAGGTCATTATGTAACTATTAGGGGTAGCAATATCTTTTTCCTGTAGGCCAGGCTAACGTTACAGTACTCTGTGACCACAAAGCATGCATTTGTTTTTATCTTTGTTGCAAGCATAGATTTTATAAGTAATTGTCGAGCTAGATTAGAAGATGTGCCACGTGTTGAAGTTATATTTTTTCAAGTATAGCAATTTACCAGTTAATGAGTGCCAAAACAGAAGTGTCTTAGGAAAACAGAAAGTTCAATTCTAACTAAGAGGAAAGACATTTCTTGGTATTTTTTTTTGACAAATACAAAGGCAAACCATAGTGTCTTCTGAGATTGCTAGTAATATCCGTTCCGAAAGAGTTTTTATTTACGAGAAAACATTGGGAAATACCACAGAAATTCTAGGGAAGCAATTTTGAAACAATTGAAGGGTAACCAGGCCCACATCCATTGGGGGACACAGGCAATTCCCCCACTTAACACTTTGAGAACCGGCGTACGATATATTTGTACTTCCATTTCGGCCTAAAAAACAGCAGTTTTCGGTTGCCTTACCAATGCCATAGCTCCTCCGCCAATTGCGCTAAAGAGCTGTTCAAGGGCTCAAACGGATCAGCCAGTCTTCTAGATTGCACTCGAAAAAACATTTTTTGGTTGGGGGTGCGAATTTTTTATGACTGACGTCATAAGTGAAGTAGTTTTTGGGTCATTTTGGTTCATGTTGCCTGGCCTACGGCCCAACCGCTAGGCCAAAGTGTTTCGCTGAAGTTTTCATTGGAAACTAGGCTCGAGTCTAAGTCTTTTGAACCTTTGATCAACTTTCTAACGTTTCTGGTTCAAAAGTTATGATCCAAAATAAACAAATTAATTAATTATCTAAAGTTTTCATTGGAAACTAGGCTCGAGTCTGAGTCTTTGATCAACTTTCTAACGTTTCTGGTTCAAAAGTTATGATCTAAAATAAACAAATTTATTAATTATCTAATTAGCTAAAAAATTTTACTAACTTACATCACAACTTTTGAACCTGAAACCCCAGCAGGTCATCCAAAATATCAAGACTAGGATTGTAGCCTAGTTTCCAGTAAAAACTTCAGCGAAATACTACCACCTAACGGTTGGCGCCCAGGGCCAGGCAAAGTGGACCAAGGTGGCCAAAAATTCTTCCACTTATGATGTCGCTCACAAAAAACCTGCAACCCCCAAGCAAAAATTTTTTTTGAGAGCAGACTAGAAGTCTTGCCGCATCTTTTGAGACTTTTACCGGGTCTGTAGAGCACACCGGACCTGAGAAATTCCCGCCCAAAGCCACGTGCGTTTAGGCGTTGTTTCTTTTTCCAAAAATCCCCGAAAGCAGTCGGACACCAAAGAGTTAAGAGACTTTTTGCTGAAGTTGTGTTCTCCATGTTCGTAATATGCAAAGTGCTTTCTCAATTATGAAGCGATTGAAAAAAGACACACGAAATAGAATAGCTGATGAAACCTACGTTCCTGCTTGTGTCTGCTAACTATGGAAATTACAGCAGACATCGACTTTATATCCAAAACCAAGAAACAAAAAATTGTTTTGCTATTTCCTTGGTGTGTTGTGTATCTTTTTTTCTAGCAGAAAACCTCTTACTTTGAGTTGCAAACAAACAAACAGACAATTAAAAAATTGCCCTAGAATCAAAACTACGCGTGCAGCAAAAATTCAGTCTATCAGAACAGCAAACGAGTCTTTTAATTGCAGTGGAGTTCTTCTCTTTGTGGCCCGCAAATTTTTCCTCAAACCGTAATGTGGCCCTTCATGCTCGCAGTGTTGGACCACCCTGGACTAACTTAATCTTGTAGTTTTTTACAAGCAGCACTCGTACCATCAGGAATTCAGCAAAAAAACAACAATCACAGGTTCAGATGATTTGGAGAACAGCTTCTAGCAGAAACGTAACTCAAGATAACAGTAAATTAAACAATTTCTGAAAAGACAGGTGCTGGTTTTGCCGTCAGTGCCCGGGGACCTTTTGTTATTTCTTAAGACCAAAATCAAGAAAATGGATGTTTAGAAAACTACATTTGTGTCCGAGCATTTAAACACAGACCTATCCCAATTGACCAAGTGTTTTGCGCTCATTGCATGCTTTGCCTGTCGTAGTCTTGGCAATTCCAGCTAACAGTTCTGTCTGGGCAAACCGTGCAAAGTGCACAAAACACACAATCAATTACCCCTCCCATGTGTTCTTTCCAACAGGCACAAATTTGCATTAACCCAAATGCAAAGACGTGTTTAAAAGCTCTTTATTGAAAGGAATAGTATGACTTCTAACAAGAAATCCACATTTAACTTTGCAAAAATAGCTAAACTTCTGATTTCTTATCTTTTGCAATATTGATAATGATGAATAGCAAAGTAAAACACAATTTATCCTGCACAGCTTTGGAGAAAATAAGACTAGTTACCGAGCTGAAAATATAGATTTTTGTCCACAGATAAAAACTTCATGAAATGTCCACATTTGTCTACATTGGTTTTTATACCATCATGACAATGTACTGCTATGCAAAGCAATGCTAGTTCGCTATGAATTATTTATAACTTTCATGTCATGCTACTGCTTGTAAATACAATGTTTCCTAGTGAACTTTGTTAGTGATCTAATAAGCCTAATGGTTTCAAATAAAAATTCCTACTTCACAATGGCGCGCCGTGCATTTCACGGTTAATCTGAAATGGTATCATATCTTAATCATCTTTCCTGCTAACAGCATGATTACATAGCTACAAAAGCTATGGATATTTCATCATATACCTACTCATTATAGCTCAGTTCTTTTTAGATCATTACACTACTACAGATCCGGTTTCATCATTCTGATAAGAAAGCAAGATGTTGTGGTAGTTACTTTTTTAAAATTCTACAATAGTGGTTCTTAACCATTTCACTGAAGGGAGCTAAATCCGCACCTACAATTTTGTTAGAGAGCTGCACAAAAACCTTTAGCACAAGTCAATTGACACGTTTTGTTTCATTGCACTAACGAAGTCTGTTACACAAAATATTAGAGGTGTTATTGAAACATGCTGTCTAGCGAAAAGAATCCTTTCTCAGCAAAGAATCAGACACTAAGGTTTTACAGAGTATATATTTAGTAGCCTTAGCGATTATTAAACCAAAAAACATCAGTAAAAGGCTTGCAGATCCATTGCTGCAGTCTGGTGTCCCAACTCTTAACAGTCGCATTTAGTGTGCTATAAAGAGCACACGTAAGTCTATTTGGCAAAACCATTAGTATCTAGGAAGGGACCCGGAGCTGCAGCTACCTTTCTAATGGCCATAGCTCCGGTCCTAAATTTCAAACTGAGCTCCGGCTCCTCCCGATTTTTTATTTGAGCTCTCGCTCCAGACAAAATGCCCAGCTCCAGCGCTCTGGAACCCTGTTCAGAACACTGTGTTTTGCATTCGTGAAAAACCTGTCATGTCACTAGCGTGAAGTTGACAATTCAAGCAGTGCAGTGACAAGCAATTGTGATACTAGATATTTTATGCGTTTGTTTTGATTTAAAAAGTAATGTCAGTGCTTTGACACCAAACTGCAGCTAACGTTCGGTACTGCGCAGATTAACCCGCTCTTTTTGCAAAGATTGTGGCACCACGATGCATAGTTTGAGATCTCATTATGGAGTGACATGAGCCTTTACTCCTTAATGCTACCACAACATTTATTTTAATCTATTTCTGTGGCCTGCTGTTACATTCTGTGTGGCAGAGGAGTTGGTTGTCTTGATCACTTCTTGCCCTTTGTCTGCATTTGGCCGTAATAGATTGTAGGGCGTTTGAGATGTTGGCGCTAGCAAAAAAAAGCAACTTACAATACAAAATGAAGGAGGTGGGTAAGAGCTTTATGACATCTGATGCATCAAGTCTCAATTGTTAATGTTTCTTTAGAAAGACAGCAACCATAAAGGTGCAACTCATATGCTAAACTTTTACAATATTGCTAAGTTAAGAAACCTATGATAGCTCGCAGGAAATCAAAGTTAGATCATCACGAAATTTGCATTTTTTCTGGCACTAGCAATTTATTACAAATCTCTATCACTGGAATGCCTGCGGTTTAGGTTTCTGTGACACTATATTGTTCCTTTATCAATACCAGTTTTCATGGTAGCAACTAACATGTCGGAGAATATCGTCCAGTGTTTCCTCTGCCATTCCATTTTTGTTTATAGTTGACTTGCTTCATAGTACAGTATAGAACACGTAGGCTAATCCCATGCATGTACGTACTTCAAACCTTGAGTACATTTTAGCACGAAATCTTTTAGTTTAGGAAATGATCTTTGCTGACTAATTTTCAGAAGCTCTTTACAGTTTGCACGGATGGGCAATTGATTTGGATCAGAAGCCACTAAAGGCTACGTTTAGCAGATAGATAAACAGATTTATTTGTTGATACTGAGTTCATTGCGCCAGATGTACTCATTAAGTCAATGAATGCCAAAGCACCAAAAAAATGCAGAGGTTATCCAGACAGGTGCCCTACTGGAGGGTTAGCGGAGGGCTATAGCTTCTAATTTGATTGAAAAATAAATAAAACAAAAATGGTGCACAGAAAAGGCATTATTCATTGGTTTTATGCAAATGCACTTTATCCAGCGCAAGCAGTGCAGCAAGACAAGTATAACCTCACATACTTTTCAACAAATTTTAGATTTGATTTTTGCTGAATGTTTTTGCCAGCCACTAAAAACGCTGTGGCAGGCTACATGTGGCCTGCCAGCCCGTAGTTGGATCATACTGCTCCAAGTAAACAAGAATTTAGGGATACTATCTACATGGGATATTGTTAAGAAATAGATGGAACTTTTTCTTAGTGTGCAATGTGGACAGAACCTAGTGGACCACAGCCTCCTATGTAATCTGAGGGTGATAAACATCAATAACATGCAATTCAGTAGAAGACTCCAAGACATAGCTTTTAAGGGTCTACTGAGATGTTCAGGTAAAACCCACACTTTGGGTTTAATGTATATCGGTTGTGTCTAAATCACCATGTCCAGTTTTCACCTTGTCAGGACTACAAAAACATATCTTGCATCCGGCTTTATGAAAAATATAAAACTGAATTGGAGAATTTGTCCATTACAGTCAATGTGGTTGAGTGATAAGTGACTAGTGCTGCTGTGCATGGGTTACCAGTTCGAGTTGCACCTAGGTTGTATTGGTTTTTTTGACAGTGCACAAGACACTTAATGTTCTTGCACAAGATTGTATGTTGAAAATTTTGGAACTGCTATTGTTGTACATTATTATAAAGATGAAAAGCAGACATGAGCTTAGATGTATAGTTAAAACCACTAGGTTTTCTGTATGCTTTCAATGAATCAGTCGACTGTGCTCTGTTTTCATCTTTTTGCGATGATTCAAACTTGCACATATCTACATTCACGTAAGTACTCTCTGCGATGGGGGTAAGCAATGAATTGATCAGCAAATTATTATTAGGAAATCAATTTCATGCAAAAGTATGCATCCCCAGTCCTTATTCAAATAGATTTTCAATTTCCTATCAGAAATGCACTTGAAGCATGGGGTACTACACAGAAAATATGAGCTTAGGGATTGAGAGGCAATTTTTTTGTTGGAAGATCTGTATAAGGGACTGTCTGGAATATGACAGTAAGGTACGATGTGTGATCTTTGTGTCAAAGATTAAGAACATTTTCTCACAGATATTCCCCAGTCCTCTTGCAGAAATATCCAACCTTGCATTGTCAGCTAAATTGATGTTTCTCAAATACAATTTCAGTGATCGGCACAAGTTTGGGTTTTACCTGAACATCTCCACAGGCCTATCTCAATGTCATCATGTGGCTCAGCTCAGAATTTCTGACTGAGTTGTGCCTTAACCACCCATATGAGGCAGTGATTAGCAATGTGCATTATGGAACATTAAGAGGTTCTGGATTATTTCAGAATCTTTATTTCGAATCTACAATATCAAATCCCATTCCAGAATAACTGCGGATTTGCAAAGCACTATGCATTGGTGTTCACTTTCCAACGTACACCTGACCCACTGCAGCTGATGGCATTTAATTTCTAGTTGTTTACTTAACTTGCTACCGTAACTTGGAACTACCAAATACTTGCATTGCATGATCACACGTAGCTCTACGTCAGTGGTTCTCAACCGTTCATGGTTTGTGGCCCCCTTCCAGAGACTCTCAACACTGATGGCCCCTGCTCATCAATAAAAATACCTAGCTTTGTTTTGGCTCTTGCAATATCACAGCAGAGCTCTGCTCGTGGCCCCCAAAGGGAGGTCAAGGGCCTGGTTGAGAAACCCTGCCCAGGGCAATTGTCATGAAGTTTCTTGCTCATGGAAATTTGGAAATTTTTGTTGGAAAAGACTAAGTACTAAGAAAGTTATTGTGTTACGCTGGCTTTTTATAGTCAGTCCAATTTTTTTCCAAATGACCAAAAAAATTAAGTTACTTTCAATCAGAATTTCTGAAAATAGACCAATGAATACAGTTACAGCAAGTTTTAATGCAACTATGAGACAAATGACAAAATGTCTCAGCATAAAAAGAACAGGTGTTATACAGCAACTGATTACACTTTACAAAAACAACTCCGGTTAAATGCATATCGGTTAAACGCATAAGCCTCTTTTTCCCATAGGATTCTGGAATCCCAAACCAAAGCCATTCACGCATAATAAAGCAGTCAGGTTAATCACATCAGGGTTCCCACACATTTTTAAAAACCATTTTCCATACTTTTTCAATAAATACCTTTTCATTACTAAATGAAAAACTTTTAATACCATCACCCTTTTACATTCTTCCAAACTTTTATTCATGGAACACAATGTAAAAAACATCTTTGAAACAGTCACCAGGAGTAAAAAAACAAAATTTGAAAGAATAAACGGCTGAATTCATAATTTTCATACTTGTACATTTCAGCCAAATTCAATACTTTTTCAAGGTCTTGAAAACCGATTTCAAAATTCCATACTTTCAATACCATGTGGCCATCCTAATAATGTTTAATCGTATCAGCTGGATATTCACAAAAAATGTTGTCTTCATTTGTAGATTAGTATCACCTAAGCATATATTTCACTTTAAAGAAAGTACTGTGCAGATGATAGCTGCGATGCCATTATATCGAGTGTCGACGTGGGCATGGCCAGAAAACGAAATTACCACCTTACGTCGAGATGCTGAAATCAACATCGCCAGTACAGCCTTAAGTGTCAAATTTGTAGATTCAACTGATTAGACAGCAGCTTTACTACCAACTAATTGGCCATACAGAACAAAAAATAAGTTCTCGTGCCAGTTAACCACTTTAGTCATGTTCTTCACTGTCTACTCTCAAGGAAAAGTACACGACAAATTTGAGACATGCACATGTTAACAACTGCATGCAGTCGTAAGGAAGCAAAAGAATCCCAGTCACAACTGCAGAAATTGTACTATGACTGAAACAGATGATTAGTATGTCACACACACACAGTGCATAGGTTAAACATTCCATGCAACGCACGGTGGCACAACAACTTCGCATTTGCTTTTCAATTGATGACAGTTGGTCTATTAAACATTGCAGGAATTCAGAATTTAAAATGTCAGGACCAAGGGAGTTTCAGATCATCTAGAACAGTGGTTCTCAACCTTTTCACACCAGCGGACTGGCAAAAAAGGCAAAAAATTTTTAAAGACTGGCAACATACAATCACAATGAATGGACCAGATTATCACAATCATTTTGTTAACCAAAGCTATGGTTTCATTCCAAGGATCCTCATATTCAGAAAATAATAAAGACAAAGTTGTAAGCCAACTGCTACAGATGTTGACTTATTTCTAATAACTCTTCAGCAATGGCATCTCAACACTTTTCAAATATCGTTTAGTCGTAAATATCTCTGCATCTCCCTTCTGCACAAAACTATCCCAAAGGACAAGCTTCTTGAATGGGTCTGTTTTGTTTCTCAGTAGAAAGACATTTGTGCAAAACCCCTGTAGACATGGGCATCGGAAGGGCCTTGGCCCTCCCTGGTATTTGAAATTTGACATTTTCCTATTAAATTCATAGCAAAAAAGGTAGTTTTCTTAGTGTCAAGTAGGTAAAATAAAATTTAACCACTTTTGCCCCCCCTGGGAGAAGTCCTTCTGATGCCCATGCCTGCAGAGATGTATTAAGGTTGTTCAAATGGCAAAACATATCCACCAAGTACGCAAGTTTACTCATTCACATTTCGTCAAAAAGAAATTTTACTAATGGAGAGTTCTTTTCTTTTTAAAACTGTTGTGTTTCTTTTTATATCTCAACAAGACGTGAAAGAAACGTCATCTTGACAGCCATCTTACTTTTGTATGGATAAGATAGTCATGCTGCAAATCCATGCTTTTATACAGTGTTTTGAATAGTCTTGAGTACAAGGGTCGACTTGGAGTTCCATTAACAATTTTCACTACATTCTTCAGCACATTTTCAAATCAGTTGCTTTGCAGCTAAATGTTCCAGATGGACTACGCAATGTGTAAACTACATTTCTTTATGCGCTACTACTTTAATTTTTGTAGTATTGTAATTTTTTAATTTCACTCTTTGGATGCCTGGGACCGTCGCCCCGTTCACCCGCCCCTGCTTCGAATGAAAATGACGAGCAAATGTGGAAGGCTTCATTGCATCATTTAAGAGAATTTTTTAGCATAAACAAGGGCCGCAGCAAATGTGCGCTACATGGAGCTGGTGTAAAGCCAAGTTCCAATCATTTTTTAACATATCGCCTGACAATTTCTTTTCAGTTTTCAGTTCATCCTGGTACTGTCAACATATCTGCACATTCTTTTTACAGATTGTTGTAAATTTGAATACTAGTACTTTCTTCATGTCTGTGAGAGTTGTTCTTTCCTGAAAGCTGAAATTATTCTTTGTTAGAAGTGCAAAATTCCCTGTTGCTTTCTTAGCTGCATTTTAAATCTTCCACAATCCGCAGATACTTCCAAAATAATGCCACGAAGTTTATGGTAAAAAATTTCACACAACAGTCTCAAAATTTCTTAGCGGTCACCACAGCTAAATCTTTGAAAACCTGTTTACTTCCAACAGCCGCCATTGCACTTTCTCAAGAAAAAAATAATTTTGAATCTGCAGAACGATTTTCTTTTGCGTCACAATATCTAGCTATGTGGTACAGTTGGTTGAGCATGCGCCAACAAAGCTGGGTAGGCTTGGTTCGATTCCCCGTTGGTTCACACCGAAGACTTGTTCTTACGGTCTATCCAAGCATTCTTGTGCTCGGCACTGATGGGTGGAATCAAGGAAACGGTTCATGTGCGTGCCACCATTGACTCACCACCAGAGCAACAATCACTGCAAAAGCAGCCGCGTGGCCCACGGTGCAAGAAAGCAGAGACAGGCGACTACAGACCAATCATGACACTCTGGAAGGTGTACAAAAGCCAAGTACAAACAAAACCAGTGGCGCATCTAGCCTGGAAAAAAGGGGTCTGTTGTGGAAGGGCAGCTTTTGATATCACTTTTCAGCATAAAACCACACTTTCTCTTAACACTTTGGCATTTGGCCACTTTTGAGGATTCTTGCGCCAAAACAACTGGAAAGCATGTGGCTTTGCGTATGCGTAACTCAGGTGCCGAAAGTGGTAGAAAACTGTTTAAAGGCTCAAAAGGCGTGACAAGTCTTCTAGCCTAAACTCGAAAAAAAATTTTTGGTTAGGGGGATGCGGATTTTTTGTGAGTGGCGTTATAAGTGAAGGACTTTTAGGCCACCTTGGCCCACTTTGCCTGGCCCTGGGCCCAAACCGTTAGAATCTAACGGTTAGATGGTGGTATTTCGCTAAAGTTTTTACTGGAAACTAGGCTACAATCCGAGACTTTTGATACTTTGGATGACCTGCTAAGTTTTCAGGTTTAAAAGTTATGATCAAACTAATAAAATATGTGAGTAATTAGCTAATTGATTAATTTGTTTATTTTAGATCATAACTTTTGAACCAGAAACGCTAGAAAGTTGATCAAGGCTCAAAAGACTCAGACTCAAGCCTAGTTTCCAATGAAAACTTCAGCAAAACACTTTGGCCCAGCGGTTGGGCCGTAGGCCAAGTAACATGAACCAAAATGACCCTAAAACTACTCAACTTATGACGTCACTAACAAAAAATCTGCAACCCCAACCAAAAAATTTTTTTCGAATGCAGACTAGAAGACTGGCCCCGATCTGTTTGAACCCTTGAACAGTTCTCTAGCGCAATCGGTGGAGGAGCTATGGCGTTGGTAAAGCAACTAAAAACTGCTGTTTTTAGGCTGAAATCTAGATACGATATATTTGTAGGACGGCTCTCAAAATTGTAAGACTAGAAATCAAGCGATGAATTTTGCGATGTTGCCAAAGTATTATATTGGCAAAATTCTGCCGATATACAGTATATCGGCAATATTTGCTCATAAACAGAATGTTCGGGAACCCAAGTTGCTACTTCATCTATAATTAATTAACGCAAATTTTCTGTACTGTTCTTTACGACATGCAGCCCTCCGACTGCATGAAGTATTGCACAATATTCAGAACACTCCAAGACAATATGGTTTTAGAGAAAATCACTCAACAGAGCCAGCCATTACAAGCATTTATGATGAACTACTCAGTAACTTTGACAATAAACTAATAACATGTTCCT
>JGI24022J15233_10005214_pt1 | contig 13708 bp, 11 predicted proteins | sample Ectturendosymbi2_FD_15233 | JGI IMG/M metagenome (IMG submission 15233) | reverse complement strand
AAGCCCCGAGCAGCTCTCCGTGGCGACGTGATCTGTGCTATAAACCCTTTCAAGCATCTGGCGCCCCTGGTTTCTTCGGTGTTGCTGGACATTTTGTAACAGGTTATAAGTGGTTATCTTTCCAGCTGATCTAGCTCAATTTTGATGGTGCAGTTAAACACCCCCCCCCATGACCACACCCACCACATGTGACACGGCAGACCACCAGTTCCTTGCACAGGAAGCCATACTAGACGATGTGATACCAGTAGAAATTGGTTACCTTTCCAGCTAACTTAGACCCTCTGGGCTCCGGCTCTATACTGCCCGCTTTTTTAACATTACACCACCCAGATAATAAACGCCCAGAAAGTAAACGAATAACTGGTAGTTGGCAGCGACGAGTAAAATGCATAATGCGTAAATCGTAAAACTTGTGGTAGCTGATAATGCCGCAGAAAGCATACCACGATGATATGAACAACCAGCTGTCAGTTTGTGGAAATCGAACTCACGCTTGGTGTTTCTTTGCCGAGAAAGTCGCTTAGAGGCACGTGCTTGCAGCACAGAAAGAGGTACGAACGTTCTTGCTTTGGCTTGAAGGGCAGTGTTTTCATACACGACGCTGTGTTGCGTGAACGACAGAATTCTGCTCAATGTTAAAAGCACTTGAGATATAATTCCAGCCACCACGAAACTGCTCCTAGAGTCCTGATAGAATGCACGCAACAGCTTCGACCGACACACTGAGTATCTATGCTGAAGCAGATCAGCAAAGACGGTTGGAGCAGATGCAAACGTTGGAAGAGGACATGGATTGTCTGTCACAGGGGACTCCAAACTACTGCCCGCGAAGCTATTTCATGCGGCCACAAAGACATTTTGTCAATGAAGAAAAAATAATTTGTTGAGTTGGTAGAATGTAACATGTCCCGAAAAAAATGCATTGCGTAAGATGTCCGGCCACTGTTGTGTAACAGCTTATGTGGCCCTCGGACAAAAAAGTTTAGAGACACCTGGTCCGTCAGATTGCACTTCAGATTGAATTTGAGTATTAGCTTCCTAAGCCTTAGCAAAGTTACGTGCAAGTCCTGACCCACAGTAGATCGCTCTCGAAAGTTTGACAAATTTACTGTTTTGCAGCCGCACGGGGAAGCCCTACTGACGTAACCTGTTTTTACGTGGAGAATAACACAGTAAAAAATGCATGCCGCTGATCTTTAAGACATTCGCGATAATGCGAGACGAGCAGTTCATTGGTCAAATGGCAAGAAAAATCTTTTCAATGTGAGAACACTTTTAAACTTTGTATAAATGCTACTGTTGCACGCACGTCCAGTCGTCCAACAAGCAAAAGTTGCGAAAGACTGTTACGACTCCAGTCGCTAAAACAGTGCTAGATTAAACTTCAGGAAATCTCGCTTTCTTTGCTTCAATTTTTACCGAAGCAGCCACATCAAATAGTGCGTCTGATGAGTTAGTGAATATTGAACCAGGAGTTTCTGGTGATTGACCAGTCACAGAAACAGGTTATAATAATCAGATGCATTGTTCAAAAACACTTTTAAAACGCCAAGCAACGCATTTGAATTCGTTACGAAAGACACAAAAGTTTAGAGTTACAATGAAGCGCCTGTTGCTTAATCCATGCACATAAAGGAAAAACGGGCACAGCAAAAGTTTGGTTCGTCTAAAAACGCTGAAAAATCTGGTTATTAGAACTTACTAGATACCGTTACTCTTCAAAAAATTCGCTAATGAATCCCAATTCCAGCTGCTGGATTTGCTGTAGGTAGGCAAAAAATCTATGAAGACCAAGTAATGAACACCGGCCAAAGGCACTATACTTTAGACTCGAACTGTTATGTGATAGCTTATGTGGCCCTTGGAGAAAGAAGTTCCGAGACCTGCTGTAGACGACATTGTCTACAGCAGAGTTGTGGAGCCGACCTCAAATTTCATGTTCCGGCTCCAGGCATCTAAATTATTTGGTTCCGACTCCAACATATAGAAGTTTTTGGGTCCAACTCCAGAACAATTTGATCCATTAAGAACTAAAAACCATTGTATTACTTGTATAACTCGCTTGCCCCACAAAATGTCTTTGGAACCGGAACCCAAATTTCAGGCTCCAGCTCCACCATTTAAAAGTTTTTGGCTCCGGCACCAGTCATCTAAAACTACTTGGGCTGAAGCTCCGCCTCCACAGCCCTGGCCTACAATAGACAATTATCAATATTAACAAAGCAGAAACATCAAGATCAGCAGCGAGTACGGTGCGCTGATAAAAGCATTAAGGCATTGACCTAAAACATAAAATGACCGAATCTCGTATTACCTAGTACCTTAAATCAACTGCATTGGTTGCTAGTGAGTACAACTTGCAAGTTCACAAAAGGCTTTTTCAGACCAGTCGAAAACAAAAAAAGCAAATTTCGTAAAATGGGACTGAAAAATTACCTTGGCAACATGGTAAAGTTCCTTGGTGAAAGGGTCGTGCATACAGATTAAAAACGACCGCAATACGAAGGGGAAATGGTCTTGGTTTGACGAACGCTAACCTACTGAAATAGGTTACAAGTGCCGAACACGTTCCGATGAACTTTGATTTAACTCGACTAGCATCAAAACGCGTCAGCCGGCAGTGCAGGTACACACCTGCTCCATACTTCTTTCTGAGACGCTTCCAGCTCAGGCCTAAAGGTATTATTCTTCAGACTAATCCCCTTCAGCAAGTGTTGCCGAATCGCCTTGAGATCGTTCAAATTGCTGCCCAGGAACAGCGTGAAGCGATCGTTGTCCTCCTGCGAAAGACCGTAATCTACAAAGAATGCTACTCGAAAGGTGGTCCATTTGAAAGTTCGTGTTCGGAAGCCAGCAACGTGCGCTTGAGAGACAGATGCACATACTTCTACTGATTCACGAGCCTCAACCCTTAATATGGGTGACAGTGTCACTCAAATTTGAGTTTGCTTTCAAGGCAAACATTCCGAAACATGCAAAGCGACGTTTCGTGGGTCAAAGTGTAAATTATGCTGTTCCGTCTTCCTTATCTTTCCTATTCGCCGGAGGCGTACGGACAAAGAAAAAAATTATTCATGAATTGTCAAAACAACCTTTGCATTTACAGAAAATTTAGATGAACTCACCAACTTAACGGGAGACCAAATCCGCACTCATAAGTAACAGAAAAATAAACGAAACTGAAAAAAACAATGCTCACTAGTCATATGTTGCTGCTGTTTACTGTTTTGCTTGAGTTTTGCAACAATATTTCCGTGCGACCTACGACCAGCAAAAACTTTTAACTGTGACTTGCAGAAATGGAGTGCAGCTGAACAGAAATAAGCCCAATCCAAAAAGGGAAATATTAGTGCACTTCTGTTTGTAGGAGCAATACATAAAAGATTTTACTCATCAGTGAAAAACTATAAATAATTTTAACCAGCAGTAAAAAACAATAAGGAAAAATTGCATACCTGAAAACCCATTTCAAGCAAACATTGTATGGCGCCGTCGAACGGTATTAATTTTTCCTGGAACGCTTTGCTGTCGATGCGCACAGAACGATATTTTTCATTTTCAATGTTGCTGTGAATGGTAAACTTTCGTCAATACTAGCGAACAGAAACGGAAAGCACTAACGACCACCACGTCTCGTAAAAATGACACGCAATGCCTTCCGCATCCTTGGGTACAACGCAGTCACTACAATGGAATATCACACATCCCAAACATTGGCTCCCACACTATCAAATGATTACAACTTGGTTTTTTTTCCGTCATAGACCGAATTTTTTTTATGACCGAAAAAATTAAGTCAATTCGGTCATAATGTGCGACAAGTTAGGCTAGTGAATACTGTTTTGGCAAGTTTGAACACTATTACGGGACAAATGACCAAAATGTTTCAGTGAAAAAAAACAGCTTACAACCAGTGGTGTATGCCGATCTTCCAGGTGTACACAAGTACCCTATTTAGGCACGTTTGAAATTAGCGGAAACATTAGTAAATGAACACAAATGTACTTCTATGCAGTGTCACAACCAAGGTTTAACGAAAACCACTGGTCAAAGTGAGAAAAAGGGGGCATTGTATTTTTGGCGTATTTTAATCTCTAGTCGTTGTGCCGTGCCACATCGATTTTTGAATTTGTTACATTTGTGCGCAGTTGACTTGTCTCCATTTCGACTTATAATTTTCCATTTACTGTTGCACTCGCTAGCTCCTCTTACTACTGTTAAGATCGGAAAGCCCGAGCGGCAAGAGCGCAAAGCTTCACACTGTGGCAGCAAGCAACAATATAAATCACACACCGCGAACACTTTATTATTGATTGTTCGCGCCACATACATATGGGTGTTGTTCTTCGCGCACATCCTGTTCGTGGTGAATGGCACATTCAACGCAACGCCAACGGAGAGGTTGCAACCCCTTTTCTATTCTACACCCGTCATACAATTCTCTCTCGGTTCACTCTTTACGTGACTAAAATCATTGTAACAAGAACTAAGCCACAAATAGAAGCTATGTATTCTCTCAATCTTCTTGTCTGGATTTGATTTGGCAGTTACGGTTTTCATTAATTCCATTCACATAATCGTGATTGTCGGAGCCCAGCATTGTCATAGTTGAAGTTAGACCGTCACGCCGTTCCATGGTCATTGATTTTTCAATCTATGCGGGAGTTAAGAGCAGGGATTCTTAAATATGACAGCTGCAAATGCGTTGCTGCCCCTGGGCATGATTTACGATGCACCGTCAGCACAGTTATTCTTGCGTCAAAAGTTTTTTGAAATTTTCTAATTTCAATTTTAATGTTTCCAACCCCGGAATTCCTTTCCAGGGTATTCATTAAAAGTTCTTGCTATTTATTAGACATTTGTGAATTTCGCAGTTTTTTGCAATGTGGGCGGTACAAGCAAACTGTACCGGGCGTCGAAATGGCATGCGTTTGGGAACTACTGCTATAAAAGAAAACACAAGACGTACGATACATGAAAAAAGAAGTCACAAAATCCTAACGGCGGCAGTGACACTGGTATGCAGCGCTTGTTGCTCAAGGATCAGCAACAACAGAAGAGAAGCAGCCATAGTTGTCAATTTTCAGCTTATGTTGTACACTGACGTAAAAGTAACAAATAGTAGTGAAGGAACACCATGCTAAAAATCAAGAATGTCGCGAGACAATGCAGCTAGAGTAGAGTGACATCTTCAGCCATTACGCAATTGGCCAAAAGTTAGAGGCGATTAAAAAAAGAGAGAGCAATATCCCCATGTGTTTTGTTAGCTTCGCTGTCTACGTCCCACTACGCCATGGCTCGCAGCTTTTATCAGCTCGCGACGTCCTCGCAGCGCAATTGGAAGCTGGCGGCACTTTGACGGGAAAGACAAGGAGCTGGTGGCGCCCTCATGATTTTTTTTAGAATTTTCTTGGGGCGTCATCGGATTGATTCTACTGGGATCTCACGACAACCCAAACCACACCCTGCAACGTGTTGCGGTGTCACAATACGCCTGTTTTATTGGTCATAGACCAACATTTTTTGAAATGACCGAAAAATATGAAGTCGATTCGGTCAGAACGTCTGAAAATATAGGCTAATGAATACTGTTACGAGTTTTAATACAATTGCGAGACAAACGACCGAAATGTTTCAGCAAAAAAATGACCGTATTGTCTCAGCGCAAAAAAAACGCAGCACACCAGTGGGAAACACGGCATTGGGACAACGTAGCAATAATGCTCCAAGTCTTGCCACTCATGGGATTCTGGCGCAAATCGCGACTCATGGGATTCTGAACGGGCGTTCTTGCCCTGGTTGGTATTTCGTGACACATCCACCGATCTCAGGAGCGATGAGCTGTATAATTTAAACTTCGCTATTAATTTAAATCACTTCTGCGCATGCATGCGAATTTAAAGTTGCATTAACAGTAGTTTACATAATTCCTAGCACAAGATTTTTGCAGAATTCAGTACAAAAGGTTTTGTTTTTGCAATACGAAATAATGAAAAAAAAATTACTTCAAAATGTTATTAGAAATTCTTATCAATGTGTTTGCAGCGATGTTGAAATCTTCTTTTGAGTTCTTTAGTAAGATTTGTACAGCAGAAGTTTCCATTCTACACACATAAACACTGAAGCTGCCATCAAAAATCGGTGCACTGTAAGACAATAGTAGGAATGCGCAACGAGTTGCACAGCCAGCAAAGAAGTTGAAAATGAACTTTATTACATAAAGTGCATGGAAATTGGGCTTCATTTGAATAAAGCACCGCAATCGGGACAAATAATCAAAGATAACGCATAAGCTTCTAATATATCAACCATTTTCAACATGGAAAATACATAAATTAAAAAAATGCTGATCTAGCAATCAGATTTGAAGAATTAAGTATATCTTTCACAAAGAACAGCACCCAACACGAACTAAACCCATGCCATACTTTGTGACTGAATGCAAGAACTTCACACTGGTATCAGGTTTGATTGCATACAAAAGAAGATAACAAAAAACAAACCACAGCAAGCAGTATAACTTTGAATTTTACAAACATGCCTTTTTTCTTTGAGCTAACCATTCACTCCACTTCAAACATATGCTCTACATGGCTCAATGCAACTCAACATGCTGAAACGATTTTTTATAGAATTTCAACCCCATCTTTTTCAAGAGCAGATAGCATTGATGAATGTTGTATATAACAATTTGCATAAAATAGTCAGCAATAGAGCAATGCCAAACATGAAGGAAAATGTGGAATAAAAAAACAAAAAAAATTGGGGGAACCACAGCATGAGTCATGCTTGGATCGCACAGTGGATTTTTTCAGGTTTCCTTAAACAAATTTAGAAGAACTACTGATGTAAAGCTTAGTTTATTCAGGATGCCCAAAGCTTGCAAGCTATGAAATCTTGGTGTGACTAGGTACAGGCATTTGAAACCTCGCAGGAAATGTTAAAATATGTGAGGTCCATTGTCTCTGCTATCACCAAATACTAAATGGATACTCTGATACCCATAATCGTGGTATGAGGTACTGGTGTGTAATGACAATGTTTTAAATTTAAATATAGCCAACAGACCAAAAACTTTATAGCAAGCACACCAACCACCTCAAAGTGAACCACAATCCAACTGCCTTGCAACAGAAGCTTACTTGTGGCTCAGGATAATACATCTGACAGCCAGAAATATTTTCTCAAGACTTTTGTACTTGGCCTGTGCTTAAGCCATTTTAAAAATTGGAGCTGCACACTTTCCAAAACAGCACTTTGCACACTGCTCAGGCAGGGTGAACACTGTGAGTATTTCAATGCAGTATAAAGCACTATGTTAAGCGCTATCTGCCAAATGCAGCAAAACCTGAATTGCAATGTTTGAGTGTGCTATTGTTTAGATCTTAAACTGGTTCTCTTGAACATTAATTAATAGGTGGTATCCAGTCTGCAATAATGGAGTATCATTGTGCTTTACACTTCAACAGATGGCTGAAATTCATGGGAGTTGGTAGCACCTCAAACAGTACAGCACACTGCCTAAAGCGGTAAGCTATTTTTACACCTAGCTTTTGCTTACCAGTATGGAAAACATTTGGAATGTAATCAGGATAGAAAGTATCACAATATATTGAAGCAGTCAGCACTTTAATGTCTTGGCCACACTTAAAGAGCAATTTTGATGGTGTTATCAAAGTCATTTTACTTGTTCTTAGCTCTGCTTTCTCTACTGAATGTAAGTACACACAATTTTATCCACATTTGTTGATGAAAACAACTATTTTTATTGCTACCTTTAGATCACAATCTAATGTGTATTTAAAACCAACACAACAATCAGAACCTCATAAATTTGATATTTTTCTTTTTGAAACAAACATAATTTATATATATATCTATAAACTGATGACATTGGTTTACTGCACTCTCGTTAAATGCATACGTCATTTTATCACGCAGAGAATTCAATTACCCTAAACTAGGGGTGGCCAACCCATCCAGCTTGCCGCATGTGCTTTTTGCCTGCTTTCATGCAACTCTTACATAATTACCAGAAGTCCCACTATAATTATATGCATAACAAAAAATGGCTTTTAAAGTTCTGTCATTGTCATGTTGGTGTGTGATACTTACACTAAATCTAGCTAAGCAAAGGTACGTGTGTGTAAGGATGAGATAGGCTGATTTTCATGTGTGCCCATGTGCATGATGTGGCTCTTTGCGATAACACAGTGAGAAATGTGGCTCTTGGTTTCTGACTGGTTGGCCAGTCTTTGTGAATTAAATGCAACAGCTGATCACATATCACTTGAATTATTAGATAATCTCTGTTGATCAGCAGACATTTATCACTAGATAACAAGAATATTGGAGTGTTGTATACTTTGTGCTAATCTAGTTTGGATTGTATTACATAGCAAAGCCAGCTTTACATATTGGTACAAACATTTTAAATTATGCAACCACTAACACAAACAGGGTGCAGAAAAATGTGTTACGCATGCAATGTGTATTGTCAATAAATTAATTTGCAACCATCACTCAGTTTACATCTTATAGAAAGATGCTGTAAGATAACAAGTTCTTGCTGCAAAGACTAGAAAATACTAAGAGTTATTTTTGCGTTTTTAATCATGAACTTAGTTTTCAGATTAAAGGTTCTGAAACAAAAACATGTTAACAAAAACTGCTTCCAACATGCTTGCTCATTCACTGAATCCAATTTAAATTTGGCATTTACATTTTAGAACAACAGCTTAAAGTCTGATCAGATTGGAACCATTTCAAAGGACAGGTAATGTAAACTAATCCAATGCATCACACAAAGATTTCACAATGCAATTAAAATCTTTTGCATTATCTGCATAAACATGGTGTCCGGCATTAACAACTTCATGGACACACACTTTGTTCTCTGTTAACATTAGTTGAGTAGCATAACCTGAATGTGAATCTATCCATGATTTTTCTCCAAAAATAAACGTGACAGGTATGGTCTTTCTGATTCCAGCAATTCTTGACAGCATTGGTCTATACGCAAACCCGAAGTTTTGATTAAGAACTTTAAATGCAAGTTCTCCAGTTGGTTTTTGAGCATTGCAATGGAATAGGTAATCAAAAACAGCATTTTCATCTTTTCGAGATATTTCAGGAAAACGGTCTTTAAAATCCCAACGAAATTTCTTTAGTAATTCTGGTCCCCATGGTCCTGCACCTCTAATTGGTTTCAAAGGATTGAAAACACTCATTACTACAACACCATCTTGAATCAGATGTGGATCTTCCCATGGATACGCAGGTCTGTTTTCACCAAGTGGAATAAATGCTTTCAATACACGATAAAGGGCTTTTCTCCATTGTTTAAACGGTGATTCATTACTAGAATTTAATGGGAAACCCCAAGGATCCACTAAAACTAAGCTTCGCACTCTATCAGGGTATCTTAAAGCATAGCAACTAACCAAATATCCACCAAAGCTATGTCCAAGCAGCACCATCTCATCAATATTTACAACCTGTCTCCAATCTTCAATAGATTGAACAAATTGATCCTCAACATCTGTTGCAGAACTAGCAAACTTGCATCTGCTGCTTTTTCCAAATCCTAACAAATCAAACATATACACAGAACGTTGTTCAGCAAGAGCATCGATGTTCTGAGACCAAAGACCAACACCACCAGCAAATCCATGAACCATCACCAATGGAATTTTATCAGAAACAGATTTATTAGCAGCAACTGTCCATAGTTGATTGCCATTTTTCAGAACCACATAAAACTTATCCAATGTACTGCGTACGAATTCAAACATTTTTGATTCTGCCACAACAAGATCATGACGCGAAGTAGGTTTCCACTTCAGCTTATTTTCTAAGTCAAACCATGTACTTTTTCCTTTGTTTTCATTTTCTGTTCTGCCAACATTAGCCATGACTTACCAACCATTAACAGGGAACTTAAAGAAAATTTATTTTAAAAGCCTAGGCCTGCCTAATTAGTAACACGATAATATCCGAGTTCTCCTTTACAATTTTTAGAAATAACAAGTACACCTCAAAAGCACACTTGGGCATTTCATTCTTTTTGCCGCACTGTAGGCTTATTAATTAGAAAACACACTTCATTAAAACAAACAAACAGCAAGATACCTTACAAATTCTATAAGTCTATTAACTGTACATTTACTTTAAGAAGAATTTCTCAAACTCATTTTACAGTTGGAGCCTATAAAATATAAATGCTGTAAGTAATAACAATCCAAGATTTTCACATTCTCAGCAGCAATAGCTTGCTTGTTTCTGGCATAAACCTTAGATATCCCAAGAGGTCTAGTGAAGAAAACCACCTACCACACTTCTTGCAAAGTGACGTCCCTGATGATGCCACAGCGACGTCATGGTTAGATGATGACATCACATGCCAATTTTTGTGATGGTAGCATCACAGCAAAAGGATATAATGACATCACAAAATCAGCGGGCACGACCATTCTACCAACCTCCAGCAAACCTACAGCACACATTACATGCAGGGTGGCCAGATTGATTTTTTCATAAAAGGCCAAACTTTCCATAAAAAAAGACCAAAAACGGCCAACAAAATTGTTGAAAAAAGCCAAACACTCAATTAAAAAAGGCCAATAAACAGCCAAACCCTTCACTTGACAAAGCCAAATTAATTAAGATTTGCCCCCTCATAACTCGAAATCACATAAAAATTCATCTTGTGTACTCACAGCACCTCCACAAAAAGCAATGAATTCAAAACTATTTTTAGAATTTGTCACTTGTGGCAGAAAAATGCTGAAGTTTTTTCTTTTTNAAAAACACCCAAACAAAAGTACCTGAAAATCAACAGTTAATTTAGCATCATCACTCAAATTTTGAACACTTCATATGCAGAGCTTGCAGTTAACTGTAACAAGTCAAAATGCATTCAAATAGAAGTTCATTTTCATTTTGCACTGACACTGAATACAGTAGCACTGTGATGGCCAACCCGCATCTCGTGAGCCACATGTGGCCCTTCGTCCAGTTTCGTGCGGCTTTTACGTAATTATATACCAGAAGTCCTACTAAATAACATGCATAACAATAAATGCCTTGTATAGTTCTTTTATTTTCATGTTAGTGGTGTGTCATATTTGAAATAAATCTAGCTAAGCAAAAGTATGTATGTGAGTAAAAGATGGGGTTATGTTCATGTGTACCCATCTATAATGTATATGTGGCTTTTTGCTATTTTATTGTAAAATTACTTGAATCAAGAAAAGCTTTATTAAAAAAAAATACAAACATGATACAAGATCCAATAGTCAACAGCATCAACACATGATTTTCATGTTAAGTTTAATGCAAACATACTTAAATAAAGTTGGTATAACACCGACTAATGTTAAATTTCACCTGTCAGACTGTTTTGTCACTTCGCTGCAACATCAAAGGGAGTTTGTATAACACCAGCTAGGGTGACATTCCGCCTACCTATAATCATTTATTTTAAGTAAACAAATGTTATTGGTTGTATATGTACAGCAATGTCATGACCGAAATGTTTCCAGACCGAAAAGTCACGTACCCCTCAGAAATATTGACAAATTATTTAACCCAAATTTGTAACCATGTCAGGTGCTGTACCATTCCGGGTCAGAGTGGATATGACAATAATGATGGTTAAGGGGTCATTCTACTCTCCCCTAACCAAATCCACCAACTGCACCATGGGCCCTTGATCGTCTGCAATGCCCAGCACTGAAACGATTAAAGAAAGTCAATTTCAAAAAAAAAAGATTTGGTATTGACCCACAATGGCAATCAAGGAATCGACACGGCACTAGAGGTATACAGACTCATCTGAAACTAAAACAGCATAAATCACATGTAATAAACAACAATGAAATATAACGTTCTTCTGAGTCAAAATCTTCATTTGCAGCTGACATGCGTTTGCAGTCCAATGCGCAATGGTTCTTCGAAGAAACCCAGTGTTTATAGGAAAGCTTCATGTCGTTCAGAACATTTTCTTTGGCCGTTATTTTCATTATGAAGCTCCATATGCCTGTCAGATTTTCAACCGGTTGTTTTTTTCTGCTACAGTGCATCAATTTATCCAGTTTGCACGTTTTATCTGTTCTTAAATGAAAATAGAATTTCGTGTATTTAGTCGACTGTAGATGTGTGAAGCATCAAGCTATCCTGCATAAAATTTACATACTTCTGTTTGGTTTTAATGATGTTCTTCAAAAAGAACCCTCTCTCAGCTCCAGCACTGCTGGCTGCAGAAGTTGTTCCAACTGCAACTAAAACTCTAAAACCAAAATATTTCCTCCCTTCTACAGCTTGATTTGATGCTAATAAATACTTGCTGACCTTCAAAAAAATACAATTTCACACTTGAAAGCTTTCAAACTAACATCAATAATGCGTAAAGACTTGAACAAAGACTGGGGAGGCTGACATCCAACTGCTTTTCATAATAGTCGATTTGTGATGCATGAATGTTTATGACCGCACTGAAACACCATTTGACAGATTTCCAGAATAGAGCATAAAAGTGGTTTTTAAACAACAAAGGAATTTTACTTAGTCTGTCCCCTTTCCCTCAGATTGGTTTCGCATCTAGCAGCTAAACCTGATAATGGTTTGTGGTGCACTGTCTGAAGTATGACTGACTTAACAGTGTGTTGGTTAGCTACGAAATATCTTAGGCAACAAACATTCCTAACCCACCAGCTATGGATGGTGGGACTAAAAACAACTACTACGTAATTAACAGCTAACACCCAGAAATTCCACCCAGAACCTTGCAACTGGAGAACTTCCAAAATGCGTCTGAACTTCACGGCATACAGCTTCATTATTGGACGCACAAATCGAGAAAATGCGCCCAGTACTTTTTTCATAAATCTCGCAAGGTGAAAACTTCCAAAATGTGTCTGAACTTCGCAGGAAACAGCTTCACTTTTGGTCACAAAAGTCGTGATAATGCGCCAAGAACTTTCTTCATAAGCCTCATAAGGCGAAAACTTTCAAAATGCGTCTGAACTCGACAGCAAACCGCTTCGTTTTTGGACGCATAAACCGTGAAAATGCGCCCAGTAATTTTTCTGTAAACCTTGCAGGCAGAGAACTTGCAAAATGCGTATGAACTTCACGGCAAACAGCTTCGTTTTTCAACATGTAAATCGTGAAAATGCGCCCTGACATTTTTTGTAAACCTCGCAAGCGGAGAGCTTCCAAAATGCGTTTAAACTTCACAGCACACAGCTTCATTTTTGGACGCATAGATCGTGAAAATGCACCCCCAACTTTTTTATAATGCTTACACGGAGAAAACGTTTGAAATCTGTCTGAACTTCACGGCAAACGGCTTCGTTTTTGGACGCATAAATCGTGAAAATGCACCCGAAATTTTTTTTGTAGAACCTGGAAGCGGAGAACTTCCAATATGCGTCTGAGCTTCACAGCAAAATTATTCGTTTTTCGACGAATAAATCATGAAAATGCGCCCAAAACTTTTGTATAAGTTTGCAAGCGGATAATTTCTAAACTGCGTCTGAACTTTTTTTTCACCGCTTCATGCTGTATATCCATTCTGTGTCCTGGGCAGGGTTGCCAGATTGGACTTTTTTAGGTCCAAATTTGCAAAATCTGGACCATTTCAATCACGTTTGGACCAAAAAAATTATTTGGACCTTTGGACCTTTCGAACTTAAAGTTTGGA
>JGI24022J15233_10005205_pt1 | contig 13716 bp, 9 predicted proteins | sample Ectturendosymbi2_FD_15233 | JGI IMG/M metagenome (IMG submission 15233) | reverse complement strand
AATCGTGGCCGGAGCTCGGCCTATGCCACCATGGCCAGACTCACGTCGGCCGACCAGGACCAGGACAGCTTCAGCGGGCCGGATGAGGCGGCTGGTGAACAGGACATCAACACTCGCTTCACCCCTGAAGAAAAACATAAACTATTTTTAATCTTTTGTTATCCACGCTTGTGTAATGAGCTGGTGGAAAATAGCACCGAATGGTGGATAGTCATGAAATTAGCCACGGATATCATAAGCCCATGCGTGAAACAGTGTTTCAGGCATGCCTTAATGTTTGCGTTACGTACAAACCTATTCGAGCAATACAAACAAATTAAGAAAATTTCATTTTTTTAAATGCGACATCAGTCATACAAAGACTGTCACAAAAAGCACAAGCGTCTGCAGTGGACCATCGAGACAGAGAACCATGACTTATTGTGCACAGACGAATTTCAATCTTCGACGTTGTGTTAACGATTCACGTTTAGCAGAGGAAGCATAGCGCGTTACTGAGCTCGCACGCAGGAAACCTCTGTGTGGCATCCTAAAATAATATCCTGGTTTGCGTGAGAGGGTCTTGCTAACAAGTGTTGAGCAGCCTACAGCAATATTCTTCTAAAACAAGACAAGCAACATACAATTATTAGCGTATGTTTTTTCACCTCTGCGAAACAACCACATCTTCGCCTCCAGGGAGCTCGAAATCAGAAGCATCTCTGCCAGCAACAAACGCTGTGTATTTCAACGATCTTGAGCTGGGGTTGGTCAGGCGGACCTGGTCGGATGGAGAACATAAATTAAATGAAACCGGTCGCCATCTTTACACAAAGCAGAATGATGGATGTAACTGTTGGTTTTATAAAATTTATGCTTAGTGATGCGAAGAAGCGTCATACAAGAAATGAAAAGGTGGCAATATCATACGAATTAGGAAAATATTTCTCCCTGATTTCAATCAGTGAACTGAAGATGCTATCAATAGTGTGTTGTACTATAAGCAAAAAAATAACATTTAAAAAATTTTAATCATCTTTAAAAATCTAAATATTTACCCCCAGAAGTTAGGCAGTGAATACTTTTGCAACGATAATGCCAACTATATTTTTATAAGCTTTGAAACCTCTAGTTTACTACAGGATAACAGAATACTTAGAATGAGACCATAGGAAAACTTCTAAGCTATGGAACTTTCAAACCTGTCGTCGCACTGTAGCATGAAGAGCTCCAACGAACTCCACTGTAGACTTCGGTGAATATTGTGGCAGGTTCTGGTAGAGGTATGTGCACAACTGCACAGGAAAAAAAGCGAACAAGGTTCAAACTAATCGAAGTTGCTCATTCACCTCGAAATGTTTTGAAAAGTTGACATTCCATATCGCAGTCGCCATGGACATCACAACAACGTACAGAAAACGCAAATTTGGCGAGGAGAAAACTAATAATCTACGAAGAAACAAAAACTGTTTTCAGGAAAACAAAACCTTCGGAACAAACCAGTAACAAGGTGATTGGGTTCGGATCGGTGATGTCAGTCGCTTGTATGTCGTAACTAATTCCGATACTGCGCAAGGATTTGACGAGGATAAGTGTGTTGTGCAAACACTGTTCCGGTGTGTTCGGGGATGTGTACATTTCTCGGAAGTGTTGTGATATCTGAAAAAAACATATTTCCACTGTTGTTTTGACGACAGTTTCCAACGCAATGTCATCATTAAAGCAACAACGCAATTGCAAGGGATTTTAAGAACACAAAAAAGTGCTCTCACCAGCCACGGGCAGTACGCTGAAACACTTGCTGCCAGAACGAGACCATCCAGCAAATCATAGTCGAAGTTGACCACCCAACGTGATGGCGGGACGCCCCCAGTCGTTTGTTCCAGAGGAAGATCACCCCAAACTAGTTGTCGCTGTTGCTCGTAGTGGTGGTTGAGCCAAGCGAGAATGATTCTCTCACCACAACTGAAAAAAAGAAATAGAAAACATTTTGTTTGTTTTATAAGGTAGAGAATGCTTTTCCAGTCGATCGTTTGTAGTAACTTCTTTACGATAACAGAAAACTTCAATAACCTGATGCAAATTTCAGAAGACAGGTTTGTCGGGTTGACAATGAAAAAAGTTGCAAAGATCATAGGCGTTAACTCGTTTTCCATTGAGTTAATAATAACACTTGATATTTAAAAAATAGCTTTGATGAAAATAAAGCATAGAATATTAAGTTTTGCAGAAATACAGTAAAAATCAAATTAATAGTGTCTGAGTAAATTTCAGAGGCGCTTCTACTTTTGGAATCGAAAATTCAAAACGAAGAAAAAAGCATCTGAACTACTGTTTGCAACTTTGTTTTCTTTTTTTAGTGGTGGCATTTCTAAACCTAGTTGCTTACGGTGTCTAGCGATGCCATAGATTTAAAGCAACTGCCAAATAAAGATGCCACGTAAAAACATAGCAAAACTTTAGAGCAAATCAAGTCTCACGTACCGGAAACACGTTACATATTTCCTTTTCAACTTCGTTTGAAACATAATGAGTGATTCTTACGGATATACAGCTAGCAGGGGCATAACAAGGGGAGGAAAGGGGGTACAAATTTCCCGGGCGTCAAATCACTGCGGAGGGGCCGAAAAGTCCCAATGTCACAAGTACTTGCTCAATAGCACATTTGCTTCCGAAAGACCATAGGTTCACCGCGTCCAAATTGTTTCTTGCCCCATGCGTCATCTAACTTCGCTACGCCCTTGACAGCAAGTCATCGGTTTTTCTACTGTGGCTAAGCTTCCAATCCAAGGAAGATTATCATTATACAACGTCTGAAAGAGCATGCTTAGTTGAAATCTTCCTAACGTTCAAAAGAAGCGAACGATCATAAGAAAACGTGTTTTGATTCCCATACCTACAAAGAATTCCTCATTTATTTTAAATACATTCGAGCATTTCACACGTTTGTTCACTTGGCAATTTTGTTTTCAAAATAAAATTTGTCGTTGCATCAAGACCTGTACACATTGCTGGCCAGAGGGTCAGGGTTCACAGCAGGTAATGGTTTCTTCTTGTCTAGGCTCTTCAAATTTTTGTGCTGCGCAGGAGTTATCCGCGCGAGGATCAGGACCTGAAAAATATATTTATTTGCTTTTCCTATCAATAAAAATTGTTGCGAAAATCGCCAATCAGGATTACAAACACTCTGGTCTTTAACGAGAAGCAAGTTACTTCATCATTGAGCAATTGGGTGGTTTATTGAAGACGAACCCTTGCAGCAAGCCTAATGGGGTATACTGCGTCTCTACAATTACAACTAGCAAACTTTAATCGCTTTTCCGTATTTTGAGCATATTTTTAAGTTCAAAGATATACAACAAAGTGAAACAATACGCCAGCAAGCTATTTTGCAAAGACGATTACCTGACAATAAAAACCTCGCTTGAAAGAAACGCCAGGTAAAGCACTATTAAAACACAAACTTGTAAGATGTCATTGTTGCATCCATCAAGTACAAAGTAACTGAAATTTGCTCACCTTAAACAACTGCAGCAGTAAGTCGGTCCACGCTCTTTTTGACACCGACTCAAAAAGTTCGTCTTCGATAAGAAAAGTTGACTTTGCATTTGAGACGTCGGCTTCTGGTTTCTTGGCGCTATCTGGCGGAGGGGAATCAGCATCACCTTTCTCCACGCGTTGGCGTTCTCGGTCACGCACCAGGACCCAACGGCGGTAATCTTGTGGCGACAGTAGAAACTCGGGGCGAATGGCCGAAACTGACGCTCCTTGTCCCCTGTAATCAATAAAAAACATAAATGAATGCATATTACGTTTGTTTCCATAAAACGCTTAAATCTGTGTTTCCAGATTGAAATGTCTTTTCACCTTTTCGGAAATTTTTTTGAGCTAGTCGCTGGGCAAAAATCTTGAACATGTCCTTATTTTGAACCTGGGTAACTGATGTTTTGAGGTAAAGCACCATGTGAAAGTTGAGGTGGCTTGTATTCACGCTACAAAGGATTTTCCGGTGCATTGCAAAAGGAAAAAGAGAAAAATTTTCAGCAGAAGAGTGGGAGACATAGTTATATAAATTAAGTAAAAAAAGAATCGCCCAATATAGTTTAATCATTAATGGACGAGGTTTATTCAGGGATCTGTTCAGTACAATCATGTATATCTGCAAAAACGACTGCCTAAGATATGACAAGCGACTACGGCAAATTACACAGGTCTTAGATTTAACGGAATTATTGCGTAATATCAAAAAATGGGGTAAAAGACAAAAACAAAACGTTCACGTAGAATCTGGGAAGGAAGTGAGGCGAGCATCAATCTCAGTTAGAAAACGCGATCGATAACACCAGGTTGAAAATCAATTGTAACGACACGATTACCTGAGGAAGGTGAGCAAAGTAGAATGCTGCCAGTGAAGCTGGATGACTCGCTCGGTTGGGTCACGTGGCAGAGGTTGATTGATGGGAATCCCCGGGACCATGCTGGAAAAACCATTAGTTGGACGCAATCACGATGATTGCACGTGCTAAGCTAATAGATTTCCTGCGGTACACAGTTTTCTTCACTATTCGAGTAAGAGTGAAATAAAGGTAAAGGGCACACAGTGCTCGCCCACCACTTCCTGAAATAGGGTTTTACGACGTTCAGAGTGGCAGGGATAAAAACGTGCACTTCAAACACTAAACAAATGCGTTTCACTTTTGAGCACGAAATCAAAGAACTTGCCATTTTTGCGTTGCAAAACATTAATCAAGCCTGAAAACGATTCGGAGTACTTCATCAACACAACATTGCGCGTGAAATTCTAATAAATTAGTCGGTTGTTCCGTTTAGTGATAAAAAAATCGTTTTTACAGATTCGAAGTGTTTCAAATTTTACTGCATGTTTTGGTTCCGTAAAAACTTTCCACCATATATCGAGACGAATATTCCCGAACATTACTCTGCATTTGTAACAACCAGACAGCAACTCTAACAACCCCGCCATGCTTTCACGTGTTGGTGCGTTCACACAAACAAAAAGAACAGGTTCACGTTGCCCGTGGCTAATTCACTGCAGTATATGCAAAGCTCAGAATCAAACGTTTCAAAGCATGGAAAGATCTTTGCCAGCTATAAAAGGGTATTTAAGGAAGGCACAGTAGCCAATTCGTTATACAACACAGCAAAAAAGAACAGATAATACGTTTCCAGACAACAACATGAGTGTTTTACTTTGTCTACTTAATTCCGATTAGCTTTAGTTCAACTAAACTTCTAGTCTTCGTTGAAAAAATACTTCTGAGCGAGAAGACTTGTTAATGAAAAGGGTATTGATTACATTGTCACGTCACAAAATTACTTACGTAAACGCTAAGAAAATGTCAGTAAAGCAAAACACAAACAATTGCTGATAATTTTCGAAAGTAGAGGGTGTAAAACAAAGCAAATCCATCGATTCATTTGCTTGATATGGGTTTGCAAACGTTTTCATTTTTATATTTCACTAAACATTGCCGAAATTTAATATTCCGTGTACGTTGCAAACAGCTGAAGTTGTTAACCGAAGCAACGGAATACATATTTAAATAAACTAGTCCGTCGTTGTGAAAAATATTCGCTATAACTAGATTTTTAAGGTTTTATCTCGGTTGCCGTTGCGGAATTTTGAGAGACCGCAACTATTTTATCTGAATAGCGAGGTTCTATTGTATTGTGAGAGACCGTTAGAATAATTTGAGAGACTGTTTCGGTTCCTCAGAATGCCATAAAAAGCACTGGCTATGACTATAAAAAGGCCTTTCAGTTGAGGTGATTTTTAAGCTATAAAGTTCTCCGATTAGAAATGACGATCCTACCGTCCGCAGAGATGCTGAAGCATGTCGTATATCGTCTTGACATCCTTCTTCAAGCTCGTGTCCCATCCTCCCGACGTCCGGTTGCTCTTTGTTCCTGTAGCTTTCACCGCCTTCTGATCGTCGTCTTGAGGTAAGCGAGTGACCAATCTGGAAAATATTGTTGGAAAAAGTTAAAACACATTTTCATTTCTGTTAAGAGCTGAAGTTTCCAGCCCGGCAGGCGAAATAGATATCCCGTAAACACCACAGCGACTGATTCATTGCAATGGAAGGGGTTTATTTTGATAGATACTGAAATTATAACACCTGAAAAAATACGTTTAACCAAACGTGATCTTCACAGCGCTGCACAGCAGCACTTCGGCATTATGAACCGCAAATTCCGGCATGTCAGTGAACTTTTATAGAAGCAAATGACTACGTGCATGGAAGAGAGTTGCAACCAACACGGTTGGCCCGCTTCGAGTTTAAATGAATTTTCCCCATACACCATTACAAAAATTCCTGTCGTGACCAAAACCAAGCTGAGTTGATGAAAAAGCAGTTCAGTTTTGTGATATTCGCTGTCGTGCTCCTCTGGGAGTCTCACGATTGGTCTGCGGTGGCCATTTCCTTTTGTCTGCGCTATGGGTCACGCGGCTGCTTTCACTGTGAATACTACACTGGTGGCAAGTCCATGGCAGCACCGCGCGTTTCTTTGCACCCAACTATTAACCAAGTGTACCGTGTCGCCGGTGCGTTGAAAAAGTGGCGAATTTTAAAGAAAATGCAAGTCTCTCGACAAGAATTCGCTAGGTATCGATCTTTGTAATTTGCACGCAAAAAGAACAGACGAACTGCTGAAAAGTTGCTTCTGGGTTATAATTACACCGCTTCAAAATATCTCACTTGCAGCAACACAGGAATAAAAGCATTCGTGCAAATGAGAAAAGTGACCAGTTCTGAGGATCAACAAGTAATCTACCTCAGCAAGAAATCATGTAAGAATTAAACTTACTTTCTGACTGAGGTTGGCACTGTGATGGGGAATGGCCCACCAGGCCAGCCATGCGCCGAGAACCAGCGCTGCGCGGCCAACAGTACTTCCTGATGAAAATGAGCTTCAAGGGCACTTTCAAATGGAAACACTGCTGATCCAAGTGAACGGGAGATGAGTTCGCGTTGATTGGCAGCACTCTCTGACTCTTTGATGTTCAAAGTGATGCGCTGAAAGCAATACAAGACGTCATAATGCCGTCTGAAAGAGACGCTCATGACGTGACAAGAGGCTGGTTAATCGGATGATTGTTAAAGGAGAACTATTTACCTACAACAGCCGATAAAATAACAAATTATTCTCTGGATGTGTCATTCCATTGTGTTCATTCGTTTTTTCCCTTCGTTCTAGGCCGTTTCAAGTTTCTGCAGAACCTTGAATTGGCGAACAGAACACGCTACAGCCAAACGAAGGATGTGGCGTCCTTGTTTTGTGAATGCAAAGCAATTGCAAAACTTTCAAACTTCCTTAATGCGCTCAAACAAGATAAACAAAACTTGCGATCTGCAGAATGTTATTATTCAGTTTTCCAAACCACTTAAACCTACGTTTTTGCAGAAACCAGCTTTGGCGAAACTGTTTTACAGATCTACAAGGTCTGAATGACTAGAGCACCTTCTGCAGCGATGCAACATCCAACGTCGCGTGCTTTGAAACTTGCTGTTGAGGATGACGTTTCTGTGAAGTAGCAGTGGTGTCACTGACAACCGGCAAGCCAGGCTGAGCGCCATCTCGTGAGCTTTGAACAAACTCAGATTCTGTGGAAATGACGGAAACTAAGCGAAAAAGGTTGAACAGGAAACTGCATTTTTTGAAACTACTCACTTGTCTAAATCTACGAGATAAGTCCTATTATGTTTTGCATAGCTTCTGTAATTTTCCAAAGATCGCATGTTACGTAAAGCAGAATACCTGTTTTCCTGAATCGTACACAACAACATCCTGCGTGAACCGCATCTACATTTTCACAAACGTTCCTAAACCAGTGCATTTTGGAAGAATTGCAGAAACTGTACAAAAAATTTGTTCATAATTTTTTAGTTTGGATCTGAATGGAAAATATTGCTTGTTTGTAGAACAAGTTTCCTCAACGTTTTCTGGCTTCAAGCTGCGTCTGCCTAAATAAGCTGCAACTGCACCAATAAAGGTAGAATACAATCTTCTAAATCCACTGTATGCAAGATCATCAAAAATCTGTATGCTCTGCTAGCAGCTACATGTTTCACCTATNGCTTTTCTGAGNTAGNTGTTAAATCTCGTTTCGCAGAACACGATGTGCTGCTTTCCCGAGCACCTTTCTAATTCCCTTTTTTACAACGGTGGCCANAACTGATCAAGCCAATACGTACCTGTGGAAGACGTGTCTGATTTAAAAGTGACTGAAAAACCTGGAGACTCTGGCTCACTTTCGGTAAACGAGGAAATGTAATAAGACGTTGAGATGTACTCTGCGCATAAACAACTTTGAAGGTGTGACAGACAACAAAGCTGCATAGGTCGAGGCCTAGCTTTACCTTGCAACCTTCTGTTGCTCAGAGTTCGGACTACAGGATGTTTGCCTGAAATTAAATATCGATACTTCTCAATACGAAAAAAATGCTGTTTAGTTGTTCCCTCGGCTAGCGCACATCTTGGCTATTATCTCTTCTTCTTTTTATTCCGATCAAATTAACGTTCAGTTTCGTTCATACAGGCTTTTGTACTCCTTCAGGGCTGCCACGGATAGTCTGTGGCCTATATCTCCGTTTGCTTGCGCAGTGGGCCACATGACTGCTTTCGCAGTGAATGCTGCACTGGTGGCGAGTCAATGGCAGCACCGCGCATGAAGCATCTCCTTGCACCCAATGCATTAACGCCGAGCACGAGGCTGGACAGGCCACAAGTTCCGTTTTTCAAGTCTTCAAAATCCGCCGACCGAGAATCGAACCCAGGCTACAGGCTTTGGAGGCGCGTGCTCAACCAACTGTATCACTGAACTGGTCTAAACTAACGTTGAGACAATTTTGTTTCGAATTAAAGCTTGAAATGCGGTAAAGATTGACAAAACCTTTCCCTACCAGGGTGAACTATTTATGATTTAGTGACGGACATCCTGAATGTGATTGATTTTGTTGTACATAAAGCGTAATTTCAATGGTGGTCCTGCTTTTTTTCTATTTTTATCACTGTTGTCACACTTAATAAGTTAAACTAAAAACCTGCCAATCAACCTAAGCTCGCAATAGACCTATGCACTGAAGCTGTCTTCTGCAAACTGCGTTTGATGACTGCACCTTTCCTGTCCTGCCACTGACGTCACTAACCGCTCAAACTAAGTAACTGACGCAATCTCACGTGTTCCAGGTACCTTCCCGCTGTCGGCGCTATTGTTCCTCAGGATTTGCTTGAAAATGCATCACAGATTATCAAAACTGCACGGTCGTGTGAAAAACAAGTACTTCACTTATTCCATACACTGACAGTAAAGAAAGCCTTACCAGATGCCGTATTAGAAGATTCGTCGTATGACGACGATGAAGCACCGAAATGCGAACTCGTGGCGCTCGTGCTCCCTCGTGTGGATGGCCGGTGAGGAGAAATGCACGGCAAGAGAACAGCTTCGCCAAGACTGGCTGGAAAGGGCAAGAAAAAAAAATTAAGCTCGAAACTCACATCAAATAAATAGCTGCGGTTTCGCAGCAAACGCTAAACAAAAGAAAACGTCGTAGCACATTAGAATAAGACTTGAATTAAAAATCCAGCCAGGGTTTCGCGCATTTGAGCGTGCATGTTTTTTGCAAAATAAGATGTTACCATCTCATTTGCGGATATATGCATGATTTCGTTCTTTTAAAAACACTGAGTCCTGCTAACGACGTTAGGAGAATGAATCGGGAGAAGTCTGATTAATCTAACTGAAGAAATTTCGTGTTGTTAAAATTGGCCTTAATCTTAATTTACAGCCTAATGTGTAGTTTCCAAGATGGCGATTTGGAAAGGTTGGGATGAATGAAAACAGTAACAATTTGAACAACTGTTTGCAACCACTAGTTTGCACGCCGCGTCTGCCTAAAAAACTTATAGAATGCCAGTGTGCTCATGCTTATTATTAAAAACAAAGACTTTAAATATTGTTTATTTATTGAGAGGGTGAAACGACACACTTTCCTACCCACCTGAATGCGAATCATTTGCGGGACCCCTCAGCGTTTTGTCCTGTTCGCAAACAATCTGATGATCGTTGCGATGAGCAGCCAGGAAGGGGTACACGGTGAGAAGGCAGTTGTCTGCAGTGGCTGTGACTGGGATGACGAATCTGTTCAAAAACAGCAAGTCTGGTGTATCGGCTTCATTCAGTTAGATTTTATCGGCTTCACCAGCGGCGGCGAAGAAGAAGGTGAAGCCGATACTCAGTTTGATTAAGTATCGGCTTCACCGGTGTCAGTGAAGAAGAAACTAACTGGCTCCATGATAAAAATGAAAAAGGCCGATCCTTACTTTCGTCCTTCGTGGTCGGTGAAGGTCAAGTCGACAGTGACTGACACAGGTCGATCCGAGCTGAAGGTCATCAGGCAGGGAATCACCACTGTGACTTGGTCGTCGCCTGAAACAGTGTGACCGTAAGAACATAATAACACGTGACTCACAGTTGCATATGGGCGAGACAAGTAATTAACCCACGAATCGCAGTTCGCTTTAGAAATTAAATGTTTCTTGAAGACTTACTATATCGGGCAAAAAAATTATATACAATTGATGGTGAGCTTATCTATCTGCAAAAATGTCGGCATTATTTATTCAGCATTTATTAAAAATAGACGGAACATCAAAGCGTACGTGATAAGGAAACTATCAATGTGTTGTGGTTGCTTTGTGTACTTAACTCAAGACTCGCTTCACTTTAATTAAAAGCTTGTTTTGCATAGGTTAAGACGGTTGTTTTTGCATAGGTTAGGTCGTTAAAAAAACAAACAACAATATGGATCAATCCACATGTCGAATGAACTGCATTTTGCAAACTACACAAACTTCAGTTTCGCACAACAAACCAAATTGCGGAGTTTCTTCGGACATCACTTTCAATAAGCAACTTACAAATTATTTCATTCATAAATATACAGACGGTGTTGGACACAGTAACTGGATTAGCGGTAATAAGAAAAGGTAAATTCCAGGTTTTTACAGTTGATTCACACTCACTAATGCTTTTGGAAGATGAATGAGCTGGAATAGTGGCTCCGTTCGGAAATTCAATTGAAAAGCAGGTTATGGTCGTCCCGTCATCTGCTTCTACATCCGGGACTTCAACATTCAAGGTACTCTCCCTGAGTTGAAACCGATTGTAGATGAACCTCAATTGCTTATTAATAGTTACAATATCGACTGATCATACCTCACAACAACTGTGAAAAAATAAATGATGTTTCTGATGAAGATGGAAACAGATACAAACAAACACCCAAAGTTTAAAAACAAACAAAATTCAGACTATAAAATTGCTAATAAAATTAGTAAAAACCTGACAAAAAAACGTTTATGAATGTTGATGTTTGCTGTTGAATACTTCTTGAAAATTTCTAATCACAAACATATGAAGTTCTTTGGAAACGGAAATATGCAGAGTAAACTAAACTAACCTTGCGTAACCACTGGCAACAATGTTGAATTCAGCATAAACAGCTGTAGACAATGGAACAGGGGTCAGTACCAGCGCCAGGGGGTCAAAGGTTATGCTTGGTGGTTGCATCAGGGCGTGCAAAGATAAGTACCTGCAACAAACAAGGATTATTTCATCTTTTGAAAAAACACAAAAACGTCTGGCTGCATAAACAACGCGCCCTTACCTATAAGGTTTCGCTTTGTCGTTGTTCAGATAAATTGGTATCTTGCAATGGAAATTCCCTGGTTGTTTCGGAATATAAACAATCTTCAGAGTCATGTTTTCGTTCGGCTCCAGTTCACCGGAGACTTTTTCCAGGGGATACCATGCCCCCCCAGGTTTGATGAATCTTGGCACGTAAAGAAAACGAATAAATTTGTAAAGCAGGGTGCACGTTTCGCGCCACTTATAGCTGAGTTAATCCACGATCCATTTTTAGACATTTCGAGAAAGTGAAAGAAAATTGCCATTTTCTTGATGGTGGAGCTACGATGCAAATCACAAAACGATTAAGTGACAAAAAACAAAAGAATATTGTGATTTTCGTTGACGGTGAGCTTTATTACATATTAAATGATGACGTCATTCACCTTATAGTCGCGTTTCACTTGTTCGAGAGGATTAAAAGTCTGACGTGAAACAAAACCATGCTTGACCACAGAGCCTTAATAATCGCACGCTTACTGGGTTTGCAGAGGAGATATTTGGAAACGGGATGATGAACTGTTGTCACAAAATACACCTGCAGGCTGTAATTTAAACAAATCTTTCAACTGCAAAAAACTAGAACTCACGCGAAACCCGCCTCTTCGTGGAGGTCGATCAGACTTTTCAGGTCAAACTTCCACTTGAGGCTTTCTGCGCTTTTGTTGCTGAGCGTCAGTTGCTTCTTGTCTCCCCCTACACTTTCTAGAACGTTCATCTCCATGTAATTGATAGGAACGGAGAAGTCCAACCTGGCCAACGTACGCGAATCACATTAGAGGGGTGTTCATCTCGTCATCGACATTTATGCGTTACAACACACCTAATCTTTAAAAATTGTATTTGCGACATCTGCGCAAAAGATAAAAACTCGACCCTGATGGCCCTGAAGCGATACATTAAACTATTGGTCATATTTCTGGAAAACCGTTGCAGTGACAAAAAAATTCAAAAACGTTTTCGTAAAAATTTGAAATACTATTATGTTGTAATAATTTTTGCATCCCAAAAACGCAAACAGCACAACAATCGATTCCTAGAAAAATTTACGCTGACACGTTCTCGAAAATCGTTACTTAACATTTTAAAGATATGCGTTGATATAAAGCTCACAAAGGCAATTGTGGGGTCATGTCCGAAGTTCGTCACACAGGAAAGGTATTCGTATAAACCGATTTTTTCAGAATCAACAAAAATACTGTCTACTGAGTAAAAAGCGTTAGAAATACAAAAAAATAAGAAACAGATACATTTTGTATGAGGAAGGGCAAGGCTGCACAAAAAAAACAATACAAAAACTTGGTATATTTAACCAATACGAAAGAAGCACATTTTCTGGACGCCAGGTTTGCGCAAAGATACGGCGCTGAGAGATGGTTTCCGAACATGGACAAAGTTAATCAGTGAAACTGGTGGTGATGGGATATTGCTGAGCTAAGCAGTCCATTGCTTATTGTTGAAACAAAGCGATTTCCGCAATTGTTCGAGGTTTGAACAAATTTCATAAACGGAAGTTCGAAAATCAAAAAGCAGACTTCGAGACGTTCACGTTGCAGCATCACCAATTTTTTCTTAAGTTCTGCATGCTAAAAGAATATCTGATTACATTCAGCTCCACAATGTGCAACAGACTTACCGGTACAGTCTTTCGAAAGTGCAAGACTGGACCTGTCAAGCAGTGATTACGGCAAACAGCAGGTTGCGATCAAACTCCATTGCGAACCCGGAAGTTATGGGCAGAGATAAATAAGACTCTGCCTACATCTCTAGGAACTAAAGTCACATTTTAATAATATTTTGAAATCTTAAATGGAAACAAACAAACGGTTCGGAATATAAACAAAGAAACTCTAGTTCGAGAAAAACCAGTGTTCTCTGCCTTTTTATCAGCAGGTTGGGGATGGAGACAAAACGCAAAAGCCCTAAATTGTGGAATACATAACATAGTAATACCTTGACGCCGATAAATCAAGTGTTGGCCTCAAACCCGTGGCCAAAACCCTTCTCCGGGGAGTTGGAATGGT
>JGI24022J15233_10005204_pt1 | contig 13718 bp, 16 predicted proteins | sample Ectturendosymbi2_FD_15233 | JGI IMG/M metagenome (IMG submission 15233) | reverse complement strand
CCTTTCAATAAATGTAATCATCATTGTGGTATCATTTAAAATCCTGGATTTGTGCCCAATCGCTTTGTTTCAACAATTGTGAAACACCCTGTATCTGCTTTATTGTAAACATTAACTGATAAAAGTGCTCATGTTTATTCTGACTGCCGGTATAAATTCATTGTGTGGTTTGTTGCCTGTAGTTATGAACTGATGAAGAAAGCTACCTTCTACGAATTATAAAAAACGATGATAGGATAATGGGTCGCGTGAACGTTTAGCCCGTTAGTCTAACCCTGAAAAGTATCTGCGTTGAAAACTCCTATTCTCAACAAGCGTGTGCCGGCGTGTGGCGTATAGATGCCTACAGGAACTGCTGTCAACTCGTCTGGAAAACGACCAACTAGGTAAATCAGAATATCACCTTCTGCTATCTCGTAGTCTGGGTGTTTCTCGTGATACTTACAGTAGTCACAGAACCCCCAGTCTGTGAACTGCACATAACTCGGTCCGGCTCGCTTTACCTCTTCCAAGATCATAACTACAGGCAACAAAAAATTGGTGGCCAGTACGGGGCTAATCTTGCCGGAAAAATACGGGGCAGTTCAGACAAAGAATGATGGGGATATCTTTGAAAGATGTTGCGTTCAGCAAACTGACAGCTCTGTGAAGAAAATGCATAGCCTACTTGGTAATCTTACCGTAAAGCAAATTTATCGTCAAGGTATTACGCGACTATCGGCAAGTTTCTGTGGTACAGCAGAGGTTTTGGCGAAAACAAACCTTGCAGCATTGTAAAAACAACTGTGAAACAAGTTTGTGAGAAACTATCCTAAAAGCTACCATGAAAGAGTAACTCATCCACTTCAGTTGTGCGACTGTCTTGTTGAAAAATCGAGAAGGCAAGGCAGTGAAGTGCGAGAATCCAGCGATTTGACTTCGGCGGAAGAACCATCTGCCGCCAATGATGAAATGAAGGTTTGAAGATTTTATTTTGCTGAAGGCACAGCAAGCCATTGCCTTTACTGCAGATTTGCAAATAATAGAAATTTTTCCTTAATTGCCCAGAGTCAGTGTCGAAACTGTGGAGATACGTATTGATGCAAAATGCACATGTTGGTATGTCGTGGTCGGCAGCAACACGGAAGGCTGCACGACATGTTGAAGTGGTCACATTGGTTTAGCAGATGAGTAGTTACACTGTTTGCAAGTTTCTGAGCCTGTTCAACCAAAGTTGCCGCGCTCACAGGAGAGATCTTCATCGTACATTCCTGCATTGAAGTTTGTTTTATTCCTGTTGAAAAAGTAGCCCCGACACTGAAGTCAGATGGTGCCTAATAAAACTGTGGCGCTGTGCTGTTGTGCGTAAAGTTGCATATGCAATTCGAACGAACTCGTTTGCTCAAAGATGTAACAAAGAGGTTGGAAATCGAATGAATTGTTAAAAGCGCGGAAAGTTGCAGTCGTCGCAACCTGAAGATGCGACCGGAATGCTATTGCCTCGTGAAACTTCATATGACCCGAACTTAGAACCCATAATAATTTTGTTTTGCCTTTTGCCGCACCTCCGAAATATCTACTGTATTACGCATCTGGATTTAAGAGTAAGTATAGTTTAGGTGATAAATTACCGCTCCTATTTCGGAAAATAAACTCACACGTTTTTTCTTGACTTACATAAAAAGTACTATACGCGAATTTGATTTGCGAGCTGTACAATGGCATTTTTGTGCGTTTTGATGTTTTATGCAACGCTGTTGATGAATTAGAATTTGTTGAAGCAAAATTAACATCAACGCCGTTAACACCTTTTTCAAAAAATGGGGGATTATTATTGTGACGCAGTGTCACAATTTGAATTAATTTATTGTAGTCTGCTAAACTTCTGTTCTTAAAAGTGATGCAATTATGCAAACCAGTCTGTCCAGCGACGATTTTGAGGTGGTTTTGAACGCTACGAACTTGTGCGAACCACAGCGTAAGCTTTGTGACATGAAGAATTGCGCTTGACGAATGATCAGTTATGTAAAACTTTCCGGCAAGCTTACCTGCATCGCAGCTGTGCAGAACCTTAAAATCACTTGCTACGTAAATCATGCCCTCTTCCAATAACGCACGTTTCGAGTAGAAGACTCTCTGCAGATAGTCTGCCTTCGAATCGCCGTACTTTTTGTTCTGGTATCAATTTGATTTTGAACTGTGAAGTGATCAAAACAGAAAGTTCTGACCGGTGGTAATATTTCGCGAGGCCGCTTGGCCTTGCTCTATTGACGCTATGAAGTTTATTGACTCATTCGCTGCAGCAAAAGTACAGCTTTACGACTCATAATAAGAACAATAAAGTACGATGCAAGAAACATTTCTTAGTCGTCAAGAAGACAATTTCACTATGTGTGAATAGAAAGCTTCTTAGAATAAAGTCGACATCAAAACAGGAAAACAATCGAACTTTAAAAGAACAGTTTTTCTCATTAAAATATGTTCAGGCCCTAGCCCCGGGGGTCTGCAACATGTACAACCACAATAATAATAGAGAAGTTTAGTGTTTTATGATCAAGTAAAAAAACTAGAAAATGCAGCATAATTCTGAATGAAATATTACCTTGATGCTGATAAAAGCACGCTTGTAAAAATGATCTTATTTTCCGACATTCCGTTTCAAATTTCTTTGTTGGCTTGAGCATAAAGTGTAACAAGTGTAACCACATGATCTATTTCTGCAATTGCAACAGGATGTTTGCGGAAAACTCAAGCTTCCCCTTAATTATAAACTTGCGTACAAGAGCCTTAGTCTTGGCTAGGCAGNCAATTGTTGAATGTGCACAAGGCAAGGTTGAAGCAGCGCAGCTTGAAGTTCGCTACAATATTTCTCNTGCGTAGNTCCTACTGTTATTTGTCTACAATTGCCGAAAATAAAANCNTTTGGGATATTTTACAACACAGGCTCAACCCNTCAATATTTCCTCTCTTGGCAACTGTACCAGGACAACGTGATGCGTGCATCTTTATTCTACCACTTCTTTCAGCGTCCTGTTCACAAGGAGTAGCATCGGTTGACCAAGAATGCGCCTGTTATCACGACTTCCACAGGATGAAAATCTGAAAGCGCTTTCAGTCATCAAACTGTTAATCTTTCGATTTATGAACGTTTCGCATTCGTATTATCTCATCGCCTTCACATTACTAGCTTAATTCGTGCAATTGCATAGAACAGACCCGCAGCAGTTGAAGCTAGTCGAAAGCAGTACCCTGCCCACATTTTTGTCCCACCAAACTGCTTTTGTGCAGAAAATGTCTTATCATATTCATTAAACATATGAAAAAACAATATGTTTGCCCACAAAAATGTTTATTGCCACTCCAAGCTCCAAGACTTGGCTACCGGGCCTGCATTCAACCAATTAGGTATCAAGAACTTCGTTTTTGCGCAAAAACGTCTTCTCAAGGTTTATATCAATCGTCGTGACGGAGCTGCGTGAGTTAAACCTTGCAATGGGTGAAGTGCATCATTGTTAATTTGAACGGCGCCGACTAGAAAAGCTGTGGTTGACTTTCATACTCTCCGTCTGCAGAACAAAATATAACAATTCGCTGGTAATTATGATATCTGAAATACAGCTCAAACTATCGCGATCAAGGCTATTTTAACTTTTCATCAAATTTGTTTCCGAAAGAAATGTTCTGAAATAAGTTTAATTTTTAACGGAAATCCAATCTTTTGGTCACCGCAGACGTTATTTTCAAAATGTATTCGCAATTAGTAAGTCAGCAGTTGTGAAAAGTAGGCAAGAATGTTTCAGCATCTACAAATTTTGTAAAAATGCAGCAGCTCGCAAAAAACGTAGAGCTTTCCGGATTCACCAAATTCTCCCAATGAGACAAATCAGATTGATTTTGGTAGAATTTTTAAAATTGTCCCCGTGAATTTGGTATAAGAAATTTTTCCTACGGTTTGTGCAGACTGTTTCCGTTCAGCTTAAACGCGATGTACCGGTCATTGAAATAATTCAAATGTAACAATAAGGTATAAGTTACCAGTGTGCTTCAAAAAGTTGAAACATTTTTCAAACAATGAAAAGGCACTTTTATCTTTTACACGTAAGCGATTCAAAATCTTACAAATGTCTTCAAAATCGAAAGTTCCGTATATAATAACATGTTAATTGTCAAATCTTTTATCACACAATAAAAAAGGGACAATACATTAAAAATGCATGTTGCTACTTTGTTTCAGAAACGTCAACAAAAAAGCACACGCTGTAATGTTATTATATTTCATCTTGTTCTTGGCGATTTTTTGTCAAATTTTTCTTCGCCTTGTTCTGTTTCATAACGATCACAAATCAAATCACTCAAGAAAAATATCCGATGCGAATGTTTTGTATGACAGCATAGTGTACGCAGCAAACATGTCTTGGTTTTGCAATGCCTTTATCGTGTACATAACGATGTACGTTACACACCACTTGTCAAACGCAAAATCTTCAGATCATAATGCATTCATTTCCGCTCGTGTTGTGCAGATCACGCTTGTTGGAAACAACTTTCCGTGCTTTGCACTGTATGTATTGAAATGTTGTGTCTCCATTACATCGTGTGCGTTTGTCTGACTACGATTTAGGGATTTTGATTTCCGTAATTTTCTCTGTGTTAAGGGTTCAATCGAGATTTTGTAATGGGTTTAATCGAGGTTTTATGTTGACGACATGTGGTCTTTGCAAACGTTTCAATTGTTTGACGACATTCGATTTCGGTTTTTGCATGCACTCCAAAACAGGTTTCGAAACAAACTTGAAAAACCTTGTCAGAAGTCTGTTTCGAAGCTTCACAGTCAGGCAACACAACCACGGGGCTGATGAACGTAGTCATAACGCGTGTGACGTAGCTACAACGAATGCTTGCGCGTGTGTGTACGAAGTGTGCTGCAGCCTGATGGATGGAATATGTTTTGCGACAGTGTGTTTATGCGAATATATGCAACTCAGTTAGAGATAGATACATGTAGTACCGCAAAACCTCAACCCATTGGCTATGAAATTGATGGGAACATAACTGATAAAAAAAGAAACACACCCTATAATTACACATGAAAAAGTGCGTTGATCGGAGGCGAGGAGTAGATAAGAATGAGAGTAACAAGCAGTTGAGCATACAAGACAAAAAAAAACTTAAATGACGATGACGATGAACACGCAACCAGGTTGAAGGCGCAAGGTAAAGGCACTAGCTGCGTGAAGAGCATAGAAATACCAAAGCCGGAAAGTAGTGCAAGTGAAACTGCTACGCACTAAAAATACCATACGATCGAGACAAGTTAAGCGAAACCAAAATAGTCAACATGCTTTGCTAAGACGAACGTTCTGAAACAGTTTGCGAATCAATGATTCTCGTGCCTGAAGCAAAAGGTCCGTGCGAATCAGGGAATGGAAGTCGTAACCAACGAGCGTTCGCCAGCGGGAAAGGTGCAGAAGGAACTTCCAGGAAACACAAAGTTCACGCCGGTTCAAAATGTTTTGAGATTGTCTTGTCGGAGGAAATTCGAACCAGAAGCAAAATGACAGGAGACTCTCCGCGTTGAAATTGCGGAGAAACGAATCTGGTTCAAAGATTCATTCGGCCAGCATGGCCAGTCTGGGGCCAATTTATATAGGCGTTACCGGTATGGGAACCAATTTATTTCAAATCTTTCTGTCTGCGAAACGACTCATGCAGAGTATGGTCGATGATTGAACGGGCGTATCTCTGATTATCCGCCGATTCTCATTAGCTTCATTAGACTCCTACAGAACTTCTTGGAGGAATGCCAACATTCGACACCATAGGTTTGCAACACTTCAACTTAATTTTACCACAGCAACCTTTTGCGCGTCTTGGCGTCAACGAAAACAACACAAAATTCTACTACTCCGTTTCTGAATTAAACTATCTACCTGGTCAACTGACGCGTGAGGAGCCGCTCGCTGTTTTAAGTCAGTTCCCTCAAGTGTCTCTCGTCATGCATTCAGTCAATCATTAAATCGCAATGCATTCACACAACACAAATAATCGCGTACCACACACCACAGGTCCGTGCAAAGAGCCTTCAGCCGCTGCACAATTAAATTGATTTATTGGCGTGGACACCGCACAGTCTATGTCTAAACCAGGGTGTTTGCCGAAAACTACGTTGTTGCCTTAAAAAGGGCATTATTTCTTTCACAAACATGCGGTATTTTCTCAAATAATTATCAGATCACAAAGCAGTTAAACTTAGACTGAAGTCAAACTAACCTTGAAACAACGAAACGTGTGGTGCGGCAACACCCACAAGCTTTTTGCAGGCCGTGGGAATAAGAGCTGAAAGGTTGAGTTTGAGATATTTCTTGCGTTTTTGTCTTTAACCAATTGACGTTGTTTCATTATTGCAACGCAGAGCCCCAGTGGGAAAAATGTGAATCCGGTCACTAGTGATGAAAAACTGTAATAAATGTTACGTTAGTCACTACAAAGCATAAGCCAACCACGGATCCCGAGTCGACTCCGGCGCGCTTCTTCATTTTTTTCGGATCTGGATCCGGAGTCAAAAATTTATGAAAAATTGGACCCGGCTCCGGAGTCGCTTTTCTTCGGCAGTGGGAGGAGGAGTCTACCTCGTCTTTGCAAATATCATTTATTGATTGCGAATATTGCTGATTTTCGGTTACATCGATGGTGGCTAGAGTTTGAACAAGCGTCATATTCTCAAATTTAAAATAACTTTTGACCAGGATTCAGAATTTTGAACAGGAACAGAGTCGGAATCTGAAGATGTAACTCCAGCCACCTCTGCTGCAAATGTAGTCATCAAATATATAGAAGGCGCTAATAGAACATGAAAATGGCAGAAATTATTATAAGCAGACAAGATGCTTATAGTGTTTTTTTAAATACTTCACTTCGTGAACTGCTTATGTGAAGTATGTTTCTTTGCAAACCGGTTCTACACATAGCTCTTGTTTTAGCAACAAAAAAAAGTTTAATAAGCAAATGTGAAACATTCAGAAATTAACCTAAAAGCTGTGCAGAAATAAACGTTTACGTTTCACCAAACAACTGCTAAAGTGTGAAAAAAAACGAAAATGCTTGTAGTATCACATGGTTTTCTATGGAAGTGCAAAAACAGTTTCCATTCAGTTTGTTGATGATATAATTTTCAACATTGCCAACCTTGTTCTGAATAGTTTGACAACCTCAATATCTCAGTTTTGCGTTCTTAAACTTACAAACGCCCTCAATTGTGATAATAAGACGTACTTAACTCAAAATCTGATTTTTAGCATAACTTGGCTGCAAAATCTTTGATGCGATCTTCATGGCTTTGAAGACGTCTTTGCAAGTGAAAGAGAAAAGGAAAACAGGTTAACGTCGTCATTCCTGTCTGCGCACAGCACAAACACCTGGACACTTTGACAATGTTTGCCATAAGGGTAAACATATAAACGAGTTCAGTTGAACACATTACCCTCAAGTGATTAAACAACATCATATTTGAACTTGTAACAGGAAAAGGCTGAATTCGCATTTGTATCATTGTTAATTATCACCTTCACTTTAATGCTTGCCTTAAGTTTTTCAAAACATCTTTGCATATTGACTGTTCCAAAAAAACAACCAACCATTTTTTCCAAAGAAAGTGCATGCGTCCTCGATTTCAAAGAGAGTATTTTTAGCAATTTCAAATTTACTTATTGTTAATTTAAATCCCTTTAAATTGACAAAGAGCTTCCAGCTTTGTGATCAAACAAACCAAAAATCTCCCTTTCTATTGCAGGAAACATTCACCCAACCAGTATGCTGAAGAGAAAGTTTTATGACCGCCTATCTCATAGCGAATATATTTGGCGATTTCAAACCTCCTTCCTGTTTCATTAAATAGCCTATCTCGATTTGAGATGCCGTGGGCTTTCACCTGGTGAACGGCTGCGACGAAGCTTAGCAGGTTGGATACATACGACGATAGGAAGAACGCCAATTTTAACCTCCGTAATATACAGTAAACTACACATTCCAGGATTATCACGATACAAAGCCAACATTAAATCAGTTCTGGAATCATCACTTGTTTGCTGTCCTCTTTCGATTGCTTCCTTAAAGTTCCATAAAACATCATCGTATTCTCCCAATTGCGTAAAACAATCACCCAATCAGTTTGCTGTAGATGTAACAAGCGGGTGGTCAATTTTGTTGTAAATACGTTTGGCGATTTCAGATTTCGTTATTGCTTCCTCAAATCTTTTCAACACATACAGACACTTTCCAGCATTATCGTAACGATCCAACCCTGAATTAGTTTTATATTCATTGCTTGTTTGCAGTCTTTTTTCGATTGCTTTCGTATAGCTTTTCAAAGCATGTTCGCATTTTTTCAATTGCATAAACCAATCACCCAGCATCTTTGCTGTGAAAGCAGCTTCCGGTTCGTTGATCTCATTGCAAATACCTTTGGCTATTTCAAATTGTGTTATTGCTTCTTTAAGTCTCTTCAAAATGCACACTCTCCAGCATCGTCATGAAACGAAGCCAACATGAAATCGTTTTTTGGTTCATTACACGATTGCTGTCTTCTTTCGATTGCTATCATGTAGTTTTTCGAAGCATATTCGCATTTTTGCAGTTGAGTAAAACAATCACCACTCCGTTTTGCTGTATGTGCGAAACACGGTACGTCACGCTTTTTGTAAATATCTTTGGCGATTTCAAATTCCGTTATTGCTTCCTTAAATCTCTCCAAATTGTATAGACATTCGCCAGCATCTTCATGAAACAAAGCCAGTTTTCCATCAATTTTGGGATTTTTGCTTGCTTTCCGTCATTTTTCGATTGCTTCCTCATAGTTCTTCGAAGCATCTTCTTGTTTTCCCAATTCCAAAAAACAATCACCCAACCAATGTGCTGTAGATGCAAGTTCAGGGTCGTCGATCTCATTGTAAATTTCTTTGGAGATTTCCAATTCCGTTGTTGCTTCCATGAATCTATCCAAACTGTATAGAAACTTTCCAGCATCTGCATGAAACAAAGCCAGTACTCCATCTGGTTTGCGATTTTTGCTTGATTTCTGTCTTCTTTTGATTGCTTCCTTGTAGTTTCTCAAAGCATCTTCGTGTTCCTCCAATTCCCAAAAACAATTACCCAACGAATTTCTCACAAATGCAGTTAACGAGTGATCGATCGCATTGTTTTCTGTGGATTTTTCAAAATGTGTTATTGCTTCCTTAAATATATTTAAATCAAACAGACACTTTCCAGCATACCCATGTAACTAAGTCCGTTGGTCATCAGTTTTTGGCTCATCAATTTTTGCTGTCTTCTTTCCTTTGCTTCCTCGTAGTTCTTCAAAATATCTTCCGGTTCTCCCAAGTACCGAAAACAATCACCCAACCAGAGTGTGGCAATGCCAACACGTGGATCGTCGACCTCTATGTAAATATCTTTGGCGATTTCGAATTTCGTTATTGTTTCTTTAAACCTCTTCAATTCAAACAGGCACAATCCAGCATAATAATGAAACGAAGCCAGTTCTCCATCGGTTTGGAGATCATTATTTGATTGCTGTCTTCTTTCGATTGCTTCCATATAGTTCTTCACAGCATTATCGTATTCTTCCAATTCCCAAAAACAATCACCCAGTCACTTTGCTGCAGAAACAGTTTCCGGGTCGTCGATCTCACTGTAAATATCTTTGGCCATTTCAAGTTTTGGTATTGCTTCTGTAGTTGGATCTGAATGGTACAAACATAATCCAAACTTACGATAAAGGTGAGACAATCTTCTTTGGTTGATTTCATCAGTTGTTTCGTTTGGTCTCTTTTCAATTGCTTTCTTATAATTTGGCCAAGCTTTGGCGAAATCGCCGAGATTAAACATGCAATGTCCAATGTATTCCAAACAGTAACTTGAGGTGTTGTCGCAAATTTCATCGGCCATATCATTCGACATTTTGTAGGCTTCTTGGAAACAATCTGGCGCTGTTTCGTACCTTCCAGCTAAAAAGTGAGTGTTTCCTGTCTCCAACACGACTTCATTAACTTTTTTCAAGCAAATTTCTAACAGTTTTCACTGTTGTAAATCTTAGTTGCTTCCCAAAGTGTAAAATCGTAGTTTTGAAGCCAAAAAGAAACAAGCAGGCGATCTAGTTCAGGTGACCACTGTACAAAATTCGAATTGCTTTTTCCAATGGCAAAGCAAACCTCACGCTGAAGCTCCATGACTATTTTTAAAAAGTCCATTGGTGTGTCAGTACCCATAAGCTGAATCATCTGGTGGATTAGTTCTTGCGAATTATCATCACTGCATTGAAAGCCTTCCTGGCCATCTTTTTCCATATAAATTTCAAGCCGTACATAGCAAGCTACTGCAAACTCAAGATCATGAGCAAATTCCTCATCCAGGTTTGGTTTCTCAGTTTCTACAAGTTTTCTGATTTTAGTGAATGACGAGTTTGCAAATATATTGTTGAACCTCGCTAATGCAGATATAAAAAATGTTACGCTGCGATACACAGTACCGCGCGTTTCACATCCACTGCTTTACTTGATGAAGTTCGACTTAAGCGCGATATTACGTTGAATGTTTCAATGCCGTCTATCAACTGCATCGAAAGCATTTCTTTGGAATACTTATTTTCAGTTATTTGTTTTGTGCGTTGCTGAAAAATTTTGTGTAGATTTTTATCTCCCGAAACAAAGCAAGAACACATCAAGACGTCAGCGAGATGGTAACCATCTTTGAGATCAATGTACCTTGACAGATAGTCCAGCATTTCAGAAATAGGTTTGATAAGTTCTGCAGCGTGTTGTTTTTTGCGGAGTGCCTGGTCTTCCCAACGGAAACTTGGAAGCTTGGAAAGCCATTCCATCAAAAGAAATTCCATTAGTGGTCCATTTATCGAAATACCAATTATGACTTTCATCTTACGGGTTGTTTACATACGGAAGTGTAGCATTTTTAACAATGGTTTCACCCAAATGTATTACTGCAATACTGCTCAACACTGAAACCCAACGAAAGTACTCAAGTATGTCTTCATAATCTTCCCTGTACTGAATTCCATCCTCAAGAAGTATTGCATGTTCAAAATCTGAATATGTTGTTATTTATTTTATAGCTAAAGATCCCATTCCAATTACTGCATACTGACATGATGCATCGTCACAGATGTTTTGACAAATATTAATAATATTTTTCATTAGATTGCAGTACCAGCGGTAAATTTTATTTTGCAAATCTTCTATAGTATTGATATTTTCACGGGAATTTTCAGAGAAGTCATTAGTTTCAAGCCATTGTTCCACTTTTGATCTGTAGTGTTGAATGATTTGTTTCATAGAATGTGCTTCATTTATTAAAACCATGTAAGAAAGAGCACTTTGCATTAGCAAGTTTAAGAACATGATCAAAAACATCATACTGATCTTTTTTTATCTCATCTTTGTTGTCAGAATTTCTTACTAAAGCTGCCACAAACAAAATTACCGATCGTATGAGATCAAGCTTGTTTGGTGAACGCTGTCTATAGACTTTTCCCAAAGAATGAAGCACCTTTGCTGTTTCTTTCGGCTCCAATTCTTCTCCTTTGTCATTGCATATACCTCGCAATTTGTTTGATAAAGACATTTCCTCCTTACGAAGCGAACCAAACGTTTTCCTTTTTTGGTCATAACGTTTGTGTGAGTAATTTTGTGAGCATATTTACTTAATTTTTAAGTAGCTGAAAAAAAATCATTAAATTTATCATGTTGTGAAAAATCACAGCAGGTTTGTGGCACGTGCCATACAAAATTCTATCATTACGATACTGATGACCAATGCTCCTCAATGAAAGCACGGGACATCTTTTTTTTACTTTCCTAGCAGTCTGTTGTATGTGTTTTACATAAATATAACATCGTTATATGTTATATTTATGTGTTTTACATAAATATAACAAATATAACATTTGTTGTTTCATGGGCGTGCAAAAACGACCCATGCTTAACTAGAGGTCAGAGATAGACATCAGTTTTTATACTCACTGTGTACAAATAATACAAATAGTGCATGCAAAAGAAATAAAATTAATTCTCCAAAAAGTGCCCTGAAATGGGTAACATTAGTTAGGCAAACACCTCATTCGTAGTTTTCATTGCAAACACCTCTATTGGCTTCAATAAATTTCTGTCTAAACTTTTAAGACCACATGAAAATGTTAATTCTTAGTCACTCAAACATCGGATATTTGATATTAATACTAGTGGTCCAACGATGAAGAAAGAGTGGAAACACTGGAGAAAAACATTTAACAATCACGTTGCGGATGACGGGGCAGTTAGTGCTAACGTATTTTTGTCGTTCACCGTTTACGAGCACGTTGATGAGTGTCAAACGTACTGTGACGCAGTTTATATTCCCGATAGCTTGTTTACAGAAAGGATGAACGAAATATTTGATGGTAATTTGCTCATGACCGCCAAGCAGCAACCTGGTAAAAGCTTGGAAGAGTATCTACAGGAATTATGACGATTAAGAAAAAATTACCAATTCAGCGCAGTGTCACAGAAAAAACAGAGAATTGGATTGGTTCGCGACGCATCTACCAGTGTTATTTGATCTCATGCGATTCGCCAACGCTTGCTTGAGGAGTTCACCTTGACGACTGACGATGCTTTTGAAAAAAACCGAGCGCTTGACACTGCGCAAAAGAATTGTGAAGTGTAGGCCGATCTTGAAAGATATTCTGCTGCTGCATGCCCAGTAGATGACCATTACGTTAGATTACTCAGGATACTGCGCAGTCACGCGACATATGCGACACATACCAGTGCATACGGGTGTTTTGTGGCAGAGACAAGAAACAAAATTATTCGAATTGCGCTGCACACTCTGGTGTGTGTTTCCGATGTCATGAAAAAGCATTTTGCGAGGGCAAAGAACCAGTAGAAAGGATAAATGCCACTTCTACCACGGCGTCGGTGTTTCATCCTTCAGACGTACAATATAATGATAAACTGGAACGAGTCTGCTAGATTACATTCACATTTTTGCCTTATCTAGTTAAGTGGCAAAAAAATAAAACACAATGAAAGTTTGATGGGGCAGTAAATGATAAAAGTACTTGCACGACCGACAAGTAAGGCGGAACAAATTTATGGACAAAGAAAAGGAGGCAAANTTAAGTGGGAACGCCGCACAAAATTTTGCGCTGCTCTGCATGAGATTTTTGGCTTCCACTGATTCAACCTCTCATTTTTGTCATTTGTTTCAGTGTCACGGAGTGTTTGACAAAATAATAAAATGTGTCATTCATGTTAAAAACCGCCGTGAAGCAAAACTGGAAGCCTTTGTCAAAATGCAGATGATCCGTAACCAGTGGCGTAGCCAGCACAAAAATTTGGGGGGCTCAATGGGTATGATTTTAGGCGAATAACGCTATTTTGTTTCGAAAAACGCCTCTCAAAGCACAAAATGACTATATTTTCCAAAAATTGGGGGGTGCATGGCCCCTNTGGCCGCCCCTGGCTACGACTATGTCCGTAACCAAAAGCTTTACAAAAAAAAGAATCTTTTGATATCTGAACAACATTGCGTTGGCGGTACTGCCATCAAAGTTAATATNACAAACACTCACCTTCATCTGTTCACTGCGAGCTGAATCACTACACACATTGTTTGCAATAGCAGTGGGTCTATTGCAGTCTTAGCTGTCACTAGTAACAAAAGCGTTCCATCCATAAAGAGTGGGACAT
>JGI24022J15233_10005201_pt1 | contig 13721 bp, 4 predicted proteins | sample Ectturendosymbi2_FD_15233 | JGI IMG/M metagenome (IMG submission 15233) | reverse complement strand
ACGTAACGAGGGTGGCAAGGGGGCACAATTCCCCGGACGCCGAATCACTGCGGGGGGCAAAGAGTCACAACAATGTCATAACCACTTTTTTCAAAACAGTATATTTGCTTCCGAAAGATCTCAGGTTCGAAAATGGGGACGCCAAACTTGTTTCTTTCCCCAGGCGCCATCTAACCTCGTTACGCCCCTGCACATCACGATTGTCTAGCCAAAATGGCGAAATTTGTTTACAAAAATACCTGACCATCAGTGACAAACCATCAATCACAAACTATTTAACAGAAAATGCTGTTGATTATCGAAGTCATTTGACCATAGAAAATAACTTGAAATTTGAAAAAAGCTATATTATTTCGATAACAAGCACAACTTTCCCTCCACCCAAAAAACGCTTCTACGCGTAGAGACAAGACAAACATACCAAAAAACTCGAAAGCAATAATTATGCTGGCACTTTGCCCTGGAAGGTGTTTATTACATCATAAGGGCATTGAAAATTATCAGACAATATTTGGACACGTGAAGTTTGCAGTGAGTCAAATGACCAAATTCTCAGACATTCAATTTTTTGTACGAAATGCGACAATATCTCGGTAACGCAATTTTGGAAATACTGTACAGTAGGTTGAAAAAAAATGATTAGAGACAGCAGAAAGTTTGTCGATAAAAAACATCTGATTTCGTGCCGAGCTGAACTTTTGTCTAAAAATTGTTCCTGGCAGGCAGGGGTGCATTGCTAAAAAATGAGGTATGGGAACGCCGTTCTCACACCAAACATAAAGGGAGACTGATTTGCTTACAAGAATTTCCACACTCGATCTTGCTGTTTCACTTTAGTGCTACGGTGCTATACACGGAATAACTTGTCATTTATTCATTTATGCTGCTCCAGGCGCTACACGTAGAAATTGAAATGAACAATCTAAATCTTCAAGTCACCTTACTAGTGCAAAAAGGTGTGGGAGCGCCGTTCCCACCCCACTACACCCCTGCTGGTAAGTCTGATGCTAATCAGTAGTCACCTTTAGCATAGCCTACAGCTAATCTTACACGCTTCGTTTTAGCCTACCTGACATGCAGATTACGTTTTACGGTTAAGTTTGCTGTTTTGGAGTTTACGCTGCCACTGAGCGTTCTAACCTAGCCTGTAGTTAACTGCATTGTATGTTCGTTATAACGTAATTTTAATGCCTTCGCTTAACTACGGTCATAACATGAGCTGTGCTCCTTCATAAAAGCTTGTAGGAAAAAATAGTACGATCTGCAGCTTATTCGACTTTTGTCCACAGTCGACTCAGTCCCGTTGCCACGCGGGGCTTTGGTGGGCTTAGCCCCCCGAAACAAAGCTCCAATCCCCCAAATTGAAACATTATAAACCAGTGAAGTTTTTGTCAATTTTTAGAGTGTCAAGTCCCTCGCACAAAGACAAAGCCCCCCTATTGAAAACTTTCTAGCGACGGTTCTGAGTCTGCTGCTTATTCATCTTTTGTCCACAAGAAGCCCAATCTTACCAAAATGAAACAAGAATTTAAATACTTACGTGCGCAGTGGCATGGCCAGCCCAAAAGCTTGGGTTGGTCAAAATGTTTGCTTTTAGGCGAGCAACTAAAACAGTATATTGTTTGAGATACTGCCTCTTAAAGCACTAGATATTCTAGAAATTTGTAGGGGCCATGGCCCCCTGGCTACGCCTATGTACGTGTGGTTTATATAACGTATATGTAATGTAAATACTTTATGTAAATTCTTACGTGTTTATATAACATTGGGAACATATTTTTTATAAAAACTTGTTTATTAGAAGTTTCATTTATCGTGAAATAAACACACTGAGACTGTCCAAATTCAGCAAAATGAGCTTTGCATTTAGCATTTTCGTCCCTATCCCTGTGCAAGAAATGGTTTATTTAATTTAAAGGCTATACAAAAAATCACCCCGACGTTTCTGTGTCGGGACCCATCGATCAAAAAACGTATCTGAAAAAATTTAGGGGGTGGCTTTAGCCCCCTTAGCCCCCCTGGATCCGCCTATACGTAGAAAACAACAAATACAAGTGAAACACGTCTGTGAAAGCAGAAATCTCTTTTTTCTCTTTGTTGCGTTGTTGCTTTATTCAAACGTCTTTATTTTAAATAAAATGGTAAAGGATTTACTGTTAAAAGTTAAAGTATTAACTGATCAAAGAAAAGGATTCAGTGTAGTACAAATTCGCACAAGTTCACAGAGAACACAACAAGACCAAACTGAAACAGAACTGTGAAAAAATAAAAGAGCGTCTCAAATCAGGATAAAGATATTTAACGAAATCTAATCATCAAACTACTGATGTCGTCAAACATTTATGCTAGCATTCTGATCATTTCACTGATTTTAAAAATCCGGAAATATTAGCTTCGGCTTTCAACCACCGTGAAGTACTAATTGATAAGACACTCGTAACATAAGAGTAACAACTCAATATAAATGTAGATGATTTTTCTACCCCTTTATAAGTGTTTCATAGATTTCATGGTATGTGTTTCTCTGATGCTTAATTTTCATGTTCATACTTGATTTCATGTACATATTGTCGGTGACGACGTAAAATATATTTGTGTGAACTTAGAATTTCAATGGCAATTCTATTGCCTTCACCTGTAATTTGACGCAAGGCCTAATTAATCTAATGACTGTGCAAGTTCTCAACTTATGCATATTGTTTTCACAGTTAAAGATTTTAGTACTTTCTATCAACATCCTTCAGTAGTTGTAATTTACACACAACCTGTCACCGGTACGTTTAGCTTTGGTTTCTGCATTTCTACGTTACTGGCAGTCTTGGCTTTGTTTTCAGCGTTTTCGACATGATCAGTGGTGTTAGGCTAGGGGCGCTGTAAAATAAAAATTTCCGTCCACTTACACGAATGATTACTGGGCCAGTAGAAGTTGTATGACTCCTAAGTTATTGGAATGCAGTGAAAATAGGGCCCGCCTTGGAGCAACTGCTGATTAATCAGTCGTAGCAGGTTCACCAGGTTGCCAATACCAACCTTACTCTTTCCCGACAGGGAAGGTGGAAAAAGTACACATTTGTGATGTGATAGACAAATAACTTTATTTTTCATTCATAATTTGAAATGTTACGGCGTAGCACTGTGTATCGGAAGGAATCCTTTCCCAGCAAAGAATCAGACACTAAGATCTTGCAAAGTATATATTTCGCCTACGAAGTAGCCTAGGCAGCATCAGCTCTTATTCAAATAGAATCTATGGCGTAGCATATGCTCTGTACCTGGTCGGTAAATTAAGCTGCCTCTTGCAAAAGATAAAATGCAAGCAATAGCCTACCTTGTCACATTACTTATGGTTGGACATGTAGGCTAGTTAACAGCTCGCTCACTTGTAGGTCAACTGGTAGTGCTGTTTCCGTTCGATTTTAAGTTTCCAGAAATTTGGATGTCTTAGGTGAGCTGCAGCTGTTCCACTGTTTTACGATGGCATACTTGTCGATTTTTTGGACAAAAATCCGTATGTAACAAACAGGCTTGCGAAGTTGCATGCCTTGTAAGAGAGGTTAGCGCTGCCCTATATAAAACCGGTGTGTGCGGCCTTGGTAGTGTTCATCTCCTAGAACCTTTTTATGCAAGGACAATAGAATAAGGAACCAATTAAGCACTCCGATTTGAAGATAGCCTTCAATGAATTACACACAAGTGTGGCACCACCCATCGTCGACCATTTTTTACGTTCTACTCGCCAGGATTCACGGGTATATCTGATACAACACTTGCAACTGGATTAACTAAGTTAGAAGCAGTGAAAAAAGTTGCCGAGTACCACCAAGAAGAGAATTGAATTAGTATTACTGGAACTGAAAGATGTACTAACCAGACAGAAACGCGACAACGAAATTAACGAGAAGTATCGAGCATACATTCGTGTGGGAAACCTGGCAGCAAGCATAGATGAAATCCTGTTCATAAATGTCGATATTTATGGAACTGGCGATGCTCTTCGGAGCGAACTTAATTTTCCGTTGCAAGTGAACTGTGATCCAATTTTTGCTCAAGCCTCCTGAATTGTGAGACGTAGTGTCCAAATACTGATATATCATCACAGCGCTTACGATCGAGCCCCAGCACTATGGTGAGGCTGATTCGAATGCAACTCAGTGCAACGTTAGAGTTAAAATTGTAATATGTCGATGGAAAGATTTTGTGGACAAGTTGGCTACAGAGGCAAGAAATACGGTACTAAATCTGCTGTCAGTAATCAGTTGCTCTATGGACTCAGAAAAACTGAAGCTCTTAGAGAAGAATGATGAAACCTTATCATTCAACCAAGCGGTATTGGCAAAAAAGAGTAATGCAATTGAAATGGAATGAAGAGGTTGAAGAAAAGTTTGCTAAAGGGGCGGATGAGAAGCAAGTTTTGGCAAATGCAAAGTAACGAAAGCGCTTGGACATGCTTCAAGATATAAAAAAAAAATCCTGCCTCATTTTCAGTTGAAAGGGTCAACCGAAACTTGCCCGACGCTTCTGCGGTAATTTCATGTGAAACAAAGCTGTGTTGCCTGACTTCACGTATCAGTGAATTTTACTGGTGGTACTGGAAACTCAAGCTGCAGTGTATAGGCTCAGCGATCATCATGTTGCAAAAGAAAAGCAACGAAAACAATGACAGACATGGATATTTCAGGCTGCAGTGAGATCAAGTACGCATTTTTGTGCATTGCCCAGTAAGGGACGCGAAGATTATTTCACAAAGACTTCCCTTTTTTATTTGAAAGAGTCTTTATTTCAAAGTTCTTGTGCACATGACTTTCAAGTTAAAATGTTTTTTTATAGTATCAAGGTAGATAAAGTGTGTTTTATCCTTTCTTGCATTTCTTAATTACACACACCTTCCGAACCATAGTCGTAGGAGATGGAGTTGCAGGCAGTTCGGTCCCATCCTCACACCTCACAAGTTTGCGGAAAATCGGACAAAAGTTGGTAAAAATCGGGCAAAAGTTTTTAAAGAATTAAAAATTTTTTTTTATAAACGTGGCAAATTAACATTTGTCAGATTTTGTAAAGAATTTCAGTGTTTCCAAAATGCTAAGTCTTTGTTTACAAATTACGGACCTACGAAATTTGTAAACAACGGACCCTCAAGGCTTGAGCCTCTCCTGCGTATTGTGTTGGAAGACACTAAAGTGTAAATCTTTTTTTATGTTTTATTCACTGGCGTAGTAATTCCGCTCTTTCATTTTTCCAGCAAAAATAAAAAAATAGGGCAAAAATGTTTCGCACCCCCCAAGGGTGTTTGTTTTTCCACAGCTGTGTTTCGAAGTCAACAAATAATTAGAAATACTAACGTCATGAAAAGTTCTAGGTTTGCTGACGTGAAATCGATTTCCTAGCAAACAATTTGCAATCGGATTCGGCTGTGTCACCCTTGTGTTGTCTTGACGCTGCAATAACGTCAGGTTCAGTTTTATTATACTCATTTTAGTGCTCTTTTGGAGTGTCATAAATGGTCAGCGGGGCTCATTTCCTCTTGCTTGCTTGCGGCGGGGGCCACGCGCCTACTTTCGTACAGCGAATGATGCATTTGTGGTCAAGTTAATGTAGGAAAAAACGAAACATCTTCATTTTGTCAAATATTTCTCTCTAAACATACTCAAGTTGTGCGCTTCAATTTTGAAAATACTCCATTTGAAAAGAGTTTTGCTTAAGTGAAATGCTGCAACTTATTGGCGCATAGTTTCACCATTTATTGAAATGTTGCTGTGCGGCTTGACCCCAAAATTAAAAATCTGTTTGTTAACAATAACACCGAACACACCACGCCTAGTCTAAAATAAATTTAACACCAAATCGATTCTAAAAAAAGCATCAGTCTCGGTATTTTAAGCATTCCAATGTAGAAACTTTTTTTTCTTGCATAACTTTCCTGCAGTTTCGAGCTAGTCAAGGATTGCTTGACCAACGGCAGCTCATGCATGCGCAGAGTTAATAATTGGCGATATTATGCAGGGGATTACCCATGTGACCAAACTGAGACTTGTTTACGCACATATTAACTTATAACTTAGTTTTGCAGAACGGGTGTTGGCACTTATACGTTTGTACACGACAAGGACCCGGCAATAACATAAACAATAAACAAGGTAACAATGCTTTGAAATTTTAGATTTATTCTACATCCAAGTAAAATGCACATGAGAACCTATCACATTCCTTTTTCTGCCACAAGGTTAATTAAATTTGCCATGAAAAGGTAGCTCTCGGCTGAGCTATTTCATTTAGCAGCGAAATTTTCGGCAGGTTTTGCGTCCCACGTCATTCTCCAATGACAAACAGATTGCGTCCCACGTCATTCTCCAATAAAGCAGATACACATGTTTTGATTAGCCTTCATTCTTTTCAGTTTTGTTTCTGCTGCTTTAAGGTATAGTGCTAAATCTTGCACCTAAGCATTCGTCATTTTATCTTTGCAAATTTTTTTGTGTAGATTGTGATAGTTCCTGTTAAAATACTGTCAACCAATTTTAAATTTGGATACAAATGCTTCTTCTAGTGACACAAAGTGTAGCCAAGCATTGCTCTTGCTACAGGCTGCAGATTTTTATCTTTCTGTGACTAAACGCTGAACACTGCAGCAGGGGCAGATCCAGGGGTCGATTGGGACAAGCGCCCCCGCTGAAGCCTGCGAAAGTAATTATATTCAGCATGATTTTTTACAATCCGGGAAACAGCATTCGCGATATAAGGCCATTTTGTCGTCCATTATTTTGTCACAGCAGCTTTGCAAAGTATACTTCGTCCCTCTTACAGTAGCGAAGCCTTATGAGACTTTACTATCAAATATTATTGAAATCGCCCCGTCCTTGTCTTACTGGCTGGATCCGCCCCTGCACTGCGGGTTCGGGCATCAAATTTATGAGCTGTCAATTTTTTCTGAATATGAAAACGTGAAAGCGAATTTTAAAGATTCTGTAACGAATACATTTTCACATCAGTGTTCAGCTAATGCCAAAAAGATCAAGTTTGTATGCAGTCAATTCTCATACGGACTCCACTGGCTTTCTTCATACGCAAATTACATGGTTAGCAAACCTGGCTTCAACCATAATAAAATTATGTGCGCAACTGTTGTAAAATTTCAAAAACGACACCAACATTTTATCCAAGTTTGTGACCAGTTCACTCAGTGTCCCAATAATGCATGTTTTGCAAGCGCACTTTTGTCAGGACACAAATTTTGTTACAGCTAGTGTGTTTGTTTTTGTGTGTGTTAAAACTGAAAAAAACTTGGTTTCACCAAAGTGCTTCTGCTTATATTTCCCAGACGGCACGCAGTATATACCGCGCCTTGGCGATCAAAAGCGTGGGTATAGGATGTTTCCAGTTTCTCAGCAATCGTTCGCATAGGGTTTAGCAACGATTTAATTTTGTGATCCTCTAAGCATCTTTAAAGTTTTTGAGATTCTTCAGTGGTACTACTATACTCTTGCGGCTTATGAACATTAAAGCTACCTCTCACGAATCCCCCGTGGTACCGGGAAACAAATTTAACCAGTCAACACCCACAAGTCCATGAAAACAGTCGTGGCGCTCTAGGCCCGTGGTTGTCGCAAAGCGCCATCTAACTCCATATGAAAAAAACCTGCTGTTAGTTGGCTGAAACGTCGGTGTTGTTTTTAAATTATAAAACAGTTGAGCAAAAGATTATAATGCCATCAAGCTGTTGGCTGGTTCTGCAATGTGCCTGCAACCGAGTTCCGTCTAATTTCCAGCAATATCTCATTAGTCGTTGCATTTGGGTATTAAAGCTGGATCACACTATTAAACTTTTACGGAGGTTTCCTCTTTTGAAACAAGTAGTCTAAGCACTGTTTGCTATTTCTGCAACGAATCGCCTACACATTGCGTGAGCCACAGTGCCACTTTTCAACTTATCGGACAATCAAACAGTATTGCGGTTTTAAAAAAAGAGGGTTTGACGCAGTTCACTGGCTTCCGTGCAAAATTGAAAAATTCAATAAAGCTTTACGTTTTAAAACCTAAAACTAGTGAAAAATTCGCTACTATGAGAAATACTACGTTGACGGTAAAATATTTTTGAGAGTATCGTGAGTATTGTTAGATCACAATAAAGTTCAAGAAAAGTTTTCAAGTTTTTTATAAGCAAAGTCTAAAACGTCCCTAAAGACATTGCAGTAAACATTTTTGTTGCTGCCAGCGGTTCCAGCAAGCTGCAAAAGTTTTGTCCGATCTGTCAGGATTTATCTGCATTCTCAAATGCCAAAGTTTCATTTGTACTGATTTTCATCGCAAGCTGCGTGCATACATTGTTTCACTTTAAACAAGCTAAACTTTTTCCAACGATTTATTCTTCTAAACTTCTTGCAGATGTGGGCATCGGAAAGGGGTGTAAGGGGTGGCCAAGCCCCCACTGGATTTTGAAATTTGATGTTTTCTTATCAACGTTTTTTGCAAAAAAGGTATTTCTCTTAGTTTCGAGTGGATGAAATGAAATTTCATCACTGTTGGCCCCTCGTGGAAAAATCCTATTCGCTGCCCCTGGAAAAATCCACTATTGCCCCCGAGGAAAAACTCTCCGACGTCCATACTTGCAGCTTTGCATAAAACGGAGGTTTGGTATGCGCGTCTGCAGTGTATAGTGCAACACCAACTGTAACTTCGTAGCACATAGCAGCCTCTTATCTGCACCCTTGTGGCGAGCAAGCGATTTCCACAGCGACTTGGCATTTGCGTAATAAGCCTGATAAACATCGCTCTACGAAGATCGGCAACAGTTGTTTCTCACAAAAGAAGGTTTGTGCGAGACCAGGCAAAATCGTGGTTCGAAAAAATCGGCCCTAAAAAGTAATTCTTCATGATTTGTTTCCAGAGTGAAAATCGAACAAAATGGCTCGATCTAATAAACAAGTTTTTCGTTGATTTGAAGTCAAATTTACCGCATGCCAGTCTGTTGTATCTCAAGAAGAAAAGCAAAATTCCTTACATGTTCTGGGCTCTGTCATCTTGTTAAGGATCAGGCCATGTAGGTTAGAACAGCTGGAGAAAACTCCTGAATAACCTAAACCTGAGCCCTATTGTTCAGTTTGTTTACGTCTGTCTCGTACCTCGGATCCACTCGTTGAAAATTACCACAAAAATTATTATTGGGCGGTGATATTAAATCCACGCACTCTCTTCGAGGATGTTAAGTCAGCAAAGCTCTGCTTGTAAGCAGCAACTCGGTCAACTACAGTATTTATGACATTCGGTCTTGTAAAAGACGTTTAATCCATTTGTTGTCAGGGAGCATTGTTGCTATTTGCGTCTTACTCCGCATTGAAACACAATGGTTTTGAAACTCCTCGCGTGCCAGACCAAGAAGTGTTTTCGTTGCTTGAACCTCTGCGAACCAGACAGGTGCAAACAAGCCCATTGTGATCTTTCTTAAATTCGATCCTTTACTCCGTTCTCGAAAAGGTAGCACGAAATCAAAACACCAAACACTTTGTTACGAAAAAACGTACAGCTCGTTTTGAAATCAACTAATCTCACACATCTTATTTGACACTCAGTTTTAAACATGAACTACTGCATAAAGTTCAAATCAAAGTTCAGAAGTCAATCAGCAATAAGAGTTGTGGTAAACAAGGACCGGAGTAGGACGAAATTTAATAATTAATTATTTCCGAGATGGTTCGTTGTAGAGTTTCAAAATTTTGTCTGCCAAGACTGCGAAAGTTTGTGGCTAGTTTATTAGAGACCTGCTAATTTAATACTAGATTTACTGTAATAGCTGACAATGGCAAACGTTATAGAGGCTTTTATTTTGATAGCATTCATTTGAAAACTTAATTTTCTAGTATCCGGAATCAGTTACTTCAAACTAACTGACCAGCGCCAACTAGTTTGAAATGATATTGCAAAACGTAATAAACAAGTCGTCATTAAACTGCCTCAAGATAGCTGTTTGAGTGTTTCTAAACGGGCGTGACTCGAAACAAAGTGAACTGAAGTAAATGGGTCTCAGGTGAGTTTTAAATGAAACGACGCCAGACGTTTCCGTATCGTTCACTGAACCTCGCCAGCAGCAGCTGGTCACTAAATCGCATCAAAAAACTGCAGTGCGGCCCAAAAAAGCAGCAAGGCAATAATGCTAATAATACCGAAGTAAACATTTTGAGACTGCAATTGAAATTTATTAGACTTGCAATATTCTTGAAGGAAATATTCAGGAAAACGCAATTTTTAAGTTTGTCAGTTAAATTTTCGAAACGTTTTTGACATTTTGTGATCTCGCTGGCAGAAGCGTTAAAGAAAGAAGTGGAAGAAGAAAGGTGTTTCGATCACTTCATTTTTTCCTGTTTTTCTGCTTTTATCCACTGCTGGCATATTGGAGATTTACATTACAAAATATTTTGTTAAGAATGATGTCACAATACTGTAGAAAAGAAATGCAAGACGGTGTTGAAAGAATGTCATACAAACATTAGTGCCGCTTTTTCTTGTTGCGAATTCCGTTATTCAGCTTGTTCAACGGCTGTATTTTTAGTGGTCAGAGCGGACAACCAACCAAACGAATAGCAAATGTTTCCATTTTTGCATTTCATAACACTTCTGTTTTGAACCCTGACAACATATTTTGTTTCGCCATTTTTCTTCAAGTCTTGAGAAGCGCTGCTGCTAAATACAACCAACATATAAACCAAATATCGAAAGAGCAAGTTGAGGTTTTCTTATGTGCCGCGTTGTTCACGAGCAAGCGGTCTGCGAAATGACTATTGGAAATTAGTGAACTTGATGAGCTGCAAATTGAACTGACAATCTTGACAATCGAAAACTTACAATCAATACGCGTTTTTCAAATTCCAGTGCTACACGGGTGGGCATCCCGGGACTGGAGAGCCGAATGTGGCTCTTTCGGCCTCTGCTGTGGCTCCCTGTGACTTAGTGAAATGAAGAGAGTAAATTCATTGCGTCTTAGTTCAATAGTTTCTTTTTAAATGTAATTGNAAAGTTGATCTTATAGCATTAATACAAAAAATGTTCACAAAATTGGTTGAACTTTTCCCCTTCCTCAGTAAAATAGGTTTTAGCGTAAAATAGACGTGAAAAAGCAAACATGCAATGTTATCTTTATTTTAGATTAAGGTTTCGTAGCTCACAGTGTTTTCTTATCTATAAGAAATAAGTCTAAGCAGCTCTGCAACATCTACCATGCACATTGAGAAGCGAATTTATTAAATTTCTTCCAAATAGTTACCAACAACCGCCTTCTTCATTTGATCAAAAGCGTTAGTTCAAGAAATAATCTCAAAATCATGCTGTAGAATGTTCTAATCCAGGGGTTCCCAAAGGTCTTCCAGGTGTCACGCGAGACATCTGCACAAAAATTACCTACTGTCTGGGCTTGTTGGTGCAAATCAACAAAAGGAATTTGTTTTAACTCTTGTATTGTCCGTTCTAGGTTATTTGTAGAATTTTTTCATTATGTATTGCTGGATATTTTATACTTAACAGACACTGAAAAGCTTCCCTTTATAATGTGGCTAATCTTCTTCATCTGTCTGTCATTTGATATTTTTCCACCTTGCTGTTTTTTTGTCATATAAACATTTGCATTGCCAAACAAATGTACATTAATTTAAGTGTTTGTTCTCTCCACACCTGTGAAATTGATTATCTCGTTATGGAGACTGTGTGTGAATAGGCATGCACTCATCTGTAAATATCATGTGTCTTTGTTTTTTATCACCTTTTCTTTTCACTGACTATTTATGATAGTACTGAAAGCTGTGTTGCAGGGTTGGTAGACTAGATGACCTCATGTTCTTTCACCAATCTCTTGTGACAAATGAATCAGTAAATGTTCGTTGCTTGTGTAGAGGTTTGCTTTAAATTATGCTATAGTTTCCGTATTAGCCTATACTATACGCAATGTTGTGTGACCTATTAACTGTGCGAACCGTTGTTTTGTCGCAAAAAACAATACACATACTTACGCGAGTAACTTCCATTTCTCACTAAAACCTGGATTCACAGCTTTCTAGTTTACGCATCGGGCTTTGTATCTAAATACATGAATTTTCCTGTAGCCGCTATTCCTAGTGTTTCGTAACATTATGACTTTCGATGCGCTGTTAGCACAGTTACGACAAGCATCAACCAGTTGGTGGAAGGTAAACAAGAATAAAAATCTCAGTTTAGTTGCGGTCTTTGATTGTTATTTTAATGTATGTCACTCTTCTGAATAAACTAAGATTCGATCAAATTAGTTGTTCTGGAAGAAGTGGTACGCGTTAACCAATACAAGGTGCCCAAGTGGTACGAGATCGTAAAAAGGCTGGAACCCCTGTTCTAATCGAACCGCAAAATTGCTTAAAGTTTTTCATGGTGTGAATCACTCAACGCAACGTCAACCTTATCGTTTAATCTACAAAGTCTGACGAGAAAGTGCACTTAGCTGATGTTCTCTACTGCCAGACAACAGGTTGTTTAAAAATTAATGTACCACGAGCAACTTTTATAATTCATCGTTTTGAGTTATATTTGCGGTTACTACGTCATCAGTTGCTTTACTGAAAGCACTAATCATTTCGCAAAGATTCAAGCAACAGATCCTCAGTTTCTTGATACAGGTAGAGCGTGATTGAAATCATAGCGTTTCTCAGGGGCGCCGCTAAAATCATTGATGAACATGCTGTCAGTATAGTTTTTTAAACTGTCAATACGGTTTCTAAAGAGCAAACTTCTGCTTTAGAAATGGCCGTCATTAATGTTTACTCTTCTTCCGCGAACCTGAGACTGACAATTTGTTTCACTGCGATCAATAACACGTCCACATCGCTCTAGGGCCTCTATGTCCAACCCGCGGCCTGCGGGCCACATGTGGCCCAGTCGAAGATTTTGTGCGGCCCAGTTTAGGTTTTAGCTGAAGTGAAAGTATCCTACATACTGACAAACAATTTTTATTTTGATAATCTTGAATTTGACATTTTTGATACAGGCAGTCCTCAGTGCCACTTTAACACGTCTGCTACCATTGCAGTTAGGATTCGAACGCGTTCAGTACATTGACTGAAGCTAAATTTAGTTTGTTAAGATCAAAGTAAGCCATTGAAAGTGCGGCCCTCACTAATATATTACTCATTATGCAACCCTGGTTAAGATACTAACATATTTTTGGTTCAGTAAGCCATTTGGGTTGGACATAGCTGCTCTAGAGTTTTCGGAACCTACAGTGAAATACAACGCGAAAAGTGCAATTGGAGCAGCAGAGTTATGTTCTAGTCTAACGTTGTCAGCGTCCGATGTGAATCGTCGGCGATAATGCAGACGGAAATGCTTGAAGTATGCTGTGATAGCCTGAACTTAAAACAGCGACAGTCATGAAACTGCTGCGGTAATTGTCGATGCAGCATTAGGATGTTTACTGCTAAGTTCAGACTGTACAGTTAAGTCGCAAACAGCGTTGGACGATGCCGAAAAAATCATGCTTAATTACCGTTTAAAGCCACAGCAGCCAGGCGAGCATTTGGCGCATTTCACGGCGGACCTATTTGCTCAGTTGGCCTGCGTGGGCGATTGGCAAGATGAATGCTTTTTTCCAACAGTTAATGACAACGCAGCGAAATTTTCAGCGCCATTTTTGGGCGGGCAATTAACTTTATTTTGTTCACGTGCACCCGAAGCAAGTTTTAAAACCGCAGCAGCTGCCAGGATTATTTTCTTCC
>JGI24022J15233_10005200_pt1 | contig 13722 bp, 5 predicted proteins | sample Ectturendosymbi2_FD_15233 | JGI IMG/M metagenome (IMG submission 15233) | reverse complement strand
ATACAAACATCTGGGGATTGTATTGGATACTGAGCTCTCAGATGACAAAGACATTCAGAGACAACTGCGATATCAATATTGTGCAGCAAACAAGCTGTAAGCCTCCTTTCCCTATGTTCAAATGTAGTCAAAAAAGTACTTAGTCGTTCCTTTTGTCCGTCTATATATGCATCACAATTATGGTGTAATTTCAGGAAGTCATGCATGCAGAGATTGCGGGTGGCATATGATTTTGGATGCAGGGCTCTATGCAACCTGCCCTGGAGAGCAAGTGTTAGTACCCACCAGGTTCAATGTAACATTCGTACCTTTGAGGCTCTGTTATGAAAATACACGTACCTGTTTCTCAAAAGATGCAGAAAGTCTAAGAACATATGGTTGCGTGCTTTGATGCAGTCAGATTGTTTAAATTCATCCCTATTCTTTGAACACTATAATCACATTTTACTCTGTGAATGAGTGGTCGAACTCTGCTGTATCCATTTGATTGATGGCGTGACCTGCCACATGTCACAATGTTTCTGCATTTTACCTAGACTCGACCAATTTAGGAATTGGCACCCTACTGCACAGTAGTTTTGTAACAAGTGTTACGTGTTAGCTAACAATAGTGTTAAGAATGCGTCTGTAACCCCATGGTTCTGTCTTCAATGCAGTTGCAAAAAGTGTCTGTAACCCTGTGATTCCGCCAGCTTCAATGTCTAGTACTACGTGCTGTTTTTATCAACCTGCGTTCTGCTGAGTGTGTGTGTTCATACTATGGACTTCGTTTTTGCTCACAAACAAATAAATTAAATTAAATTGAGTATATGTTTGATAACTAAACACCTATGTTGTTTTAGGCATCAATGCAAAACTTGCAATTGATGAGTCCAGAAGCAATGTTGCAGCATGCATTCATGCAGCAGCATCAGATATTATTTTCACTTCTGGTGGAACTGAATCGAATAACTGGGTCATTCAGTCTGTGTTAGAGTACTACGTGACTACAAAGAGTATTGGAGGTCAAAACAAGGCCATGAAACCTCATGTTGTAACAAGCACTGTGGAACATGATTCTATTGCAGCTCCCCTTCGACATTTGCAGCAACAAGGAGTAATTGGTTGGTTGAAATATATTTTAATCATAACCAGCAGTGTGATCTGGTTTTATTTTATTGACTTCTGTGTTTGTCTTAGATTCATAGGTCGCTGTCACAGTTTTGGAAGTAATACACATAAGAATAAAAAATGATTAGACATAACTTAGAACAAGGAAGGCATCAGTTGACATGCGCAAATTATATAATAATAAGGAAAAAGGCACTGAAGCGATGCATCTACAGCTACTGCCATATCTTGTCACAAAACACGAGCATCACAAATTGGAGAGAAAAACCTTGTTTTTTTCTTTAAACTTCTTAACGTTTTTTTGTGTGTGGGTATTAACTTTATTCTATTCAGTAAGTTAATATAGTCAGTCCACCAGTAAACTTCATGTTAGCATCAACAGATCAATTAGAATTTGTTTACTTAAAAAGCTCATGTTGATGGCTATATTCAGAGCAAAAAGTTCTACTATAAAACTTTCACCAAAACTGTTTTAGTGAAAGTGACTGATTGCTCTTTAAATTCATTCATCAATTAAAAATATGTTTTTTTTTTAATTTTGTACATGAAAAATAAACATCTTATCTTTTTCCGATAGTAATGGTTTACATTCCAAATGAGATTTTGGAATTTAACAATTTTTTACTGTAAGCGTGGTATTCACTGAATTTTCAAGAAAACTATAGTTGGTAAATTGTATTTTAGTGTTTATCAATATGGCAAGCATGTTGATAAATTAAGCTCATCAAAGTTTGTCATCCTTTTTTCTAACCTTTCTTTTTCTTTTGAGTGCACTAGCTGTTGGGTTAAAACTAGCGCTGAACATGAATCGCATAGTAATCTTTCTCTGTACTGCTTTATTTTTTCTTTGTTTTGTTATCTGCTTTGGCTAAATTTAAACTTATTCATTGCTGGTTGATTCTAGACAACTTCTTTTCAGACCTTACTGAAATTCCAATAGATAAAACTACTGGAGATGTTACTCCCTCCTCTGTTGCCATGGCAATTCAAACCAACACTATTTTGGCAACAATTATGATGGCTAACAATGAAACCGGTACTATTATGGTATGATTTTTGCATCTTTTTGTAGATTTTTGTAACTGTTGTTAATAGTTATGTCTAAAGCAGGATGGGCAATTAATTTGGCATGGGGTCTGCTTTGTGAAGGCCATTTTTAGTGGAGGTTCATGCTTTCTATTGGAAACAGAAGCAAGTCTTGTTTCAAGTTAGACTCAGCACTAACATTTATTGTAATAAGTTGGAGCAACTTTAAGATTTGAAAATTTTTCCTGGATGTATCTGTGGTCCACTGAAAATGCTACGGTGGGCCAAATGTGGCAGGCTGCTAATTGCTCATCCCTGGTCAAAAGCATGCATACGTATTTTTATATGGCGATTTGTATGTTGGTGATCTTTCATTACTTACGAATGTTATCAATTACTGATTAATGAGAATGTAGATAATACAGGGTGTTCTAAAACTTTGTTGTCATCTGAGATTTGTATTTAAATATTTATTTTTTTACATGTTTGGCTTAGACCCATAGTTCATATCACAGGTGTAGTCAAACAAAAACACAGAAAAGCGGAGTCATCCCAAACCAAATGGTAGGTGAAAGTTGGTATGCAAAGATAATGCTGAAAAGAAACAAACACTGAAAGGTACGAGGTGCCATTTGCAATATTCAGGAGTGCCGCAAGCTGCTTCTGTTATATTTTTCTATTTTCTTTTAAAGTCATAACTGACAAATCTCCTTGTGGAGAATTCCAGTTTGAAAATTCAAAATTTTACTTTTTTATTTGAGTGTTTGGTTCAGAGACATGGTGCATATCATAGTCAAAAGAACACAAACGCACAGAAATATTTAGGCACATCACAGGGAAGGTGTTGGTTGGTACATGTATTCAATACTGAAGAGAAACAAACACTGGACCAAAGCATCAACAGCATCTATTGCATTCAGACATTGTCACACATCAGCATTGGATAACAGAAGAAATATAATAGAGATTTTTGAAAAGCATCAGACAATTGAAGCGAGCAGATAGAAATGTTGGATGAAGATGCGCATTGTTGAACACAGGCACATTGGTTGACTCTAACCAGGCATCAAATGTTGTGACGAATGGGTAACTTGACAAGGGCAAATACTTACACTCTTGGGATGTAATGCAAATTGTGATAAGTGTTACAGGCAAGTTTTGCCTGAACAACTAACTCTTGTATATATAATCAGCGCTGCGGAAAAGCCAATAAGCCTGACGAAAGTAACAGCAACGACAAGACGTGTCAACCAATAAAAAATGGTTGTTAACCCGTTGCCAAGGCAATAGAAACTGGCAAGCTGTTATACAAGGACGATAACCTTAAGTCGCCCCAGCAAAATCACAGTGAAATATCAACAGAAAGCACATGACACTTACCTAATGGACAATCACGACAGGAAATGCATGTGACAGGAAATGCGTCAATGGAACATGAACTGAAGTTCAGAAGGTGGAAACGCAAACACGAACAAGCCCTAGAAACTTCCAGAAGCTAACCGAGTCGGCCAATCACAAAAAGCTTTAACGAAAAGCAACCAATCAAAGCTCATGAAACAAAGAGGTCTTAACAAACTCTGAAGCACTGTTCAACTATGAATATGGCTGAAATTGGACATAAAGTCAGTCTTTTGAATAAGACTCTTCTTGCCAATAATGTCTAGTGGCTGAGGCAGAAAACTATTGCAGGTCTAGTGGCCGCAATAGTAGACTATTGTAAGTCTAGTGGCTGCAATAGAAAAATTGGTTTGTCCGGATAAATCCCTGTTGAGCTAAATCAAAAAAATTGGCTTGTCTGAATGAAGTTCTGTCAAACAAGATAAAGTAGTTGGTCGTGGAATTACATTTAAGTTTTGACTAAAATTATGCTTGTTGAATTATGATCTTCATCAACTGGTTTCTGATTCCTCTGCGAATCAACACCTGTGGATGAAAAACATGTTCGTGTGAATGCAACTACGGATACCAGTGGATAAATGGAAATTTCCTGTACGAACAAGGACTACCTTTTCTCAGAACGAATTGTGACTAGTCAGGTTTGAATGGTCAGTCAGTGAATAGTACAGAAAAAGTCAGTTAAGTTATATGATTGTATGAATAGATTAGTTGGATACGCAGTTGTTGAAAGCAACTGAGTTTAGGTGGTATTTTGTATGATATATTTATTTATAGATATATTTATATACTCGATGTAGAATATTGATAGAGTGAAATATCAGAACGACTGAATTTATGCTCATAGTGAAAAATGCTTGAAGGGGGGAACCGTTCTAGATAGGACGTTGATCTCCCTATCGCACACTATGAAAATAGTAGCAGTTAATAAAATGTAATGTAAGTGTGAGTGGTCGCATGTCGAGAAGTGCTTGGACAATATGGAATACCGTGAATCGGTGAGTACTGTTGTTGTTTTGTTATTTATTTATTGCTGTTTAATAAATTGTGAAATATACAATATTACTCTCTGGTAATTTAATTGATGTAATTCAGGAGATTATAATTATAAATTAGTAATTCGGTTTGTTAAACAGGAGCTTAACCTGCGAAAACGTTCCCTGGTCTAGTAATGAGAACCCACTAGCAATAGTCAACTACTGGACCTAAAGCATGGCCTTGCCACCCCCCATAGATCACACGACTTGAAACATAAGCATTATTCTAGGCAACACAGAAGCATTTCATACTAGACCCTCTGCATAACAATTGACAGGCACATAGTGGAATGCAATAGGCACCAAACAGGGTTTTTAACTACAATAGAACACTGTGAAAAGGCACCTCCAAGCTTGTTTACTGTCCAATAGAGTAATTTCACTTGCCTCTGCATGCCATTTGTTCAGTAAAGCATGAAGTACTATCCTTCAGTAAAGCATGAAGTACTACGCTGGGATATTTGACTTATTCAGTGAACTTCACACTTTTAGGCATTCAGGGAAACAACATGTATTGCAGGCTTTATTTAACTTTTAGGAGTGAAAACTACCTGTCTTGTTACAGTTAAAAAAATTTTCATGTTCAGCAGCATAATCGCAACACATTCAGACGACGTTGAAGACCCCTGATACTAGGATCAAACACACATATATCATCAGCAAACAGTAAGTGATTCACAATCATGTTTCCAACTTTTCATCCTGTTCTAGCTGTGCCCAGATGGACTGAAAGCTCATCAAGATAAGCAGAAAGTAACTGTGGACTCTCAGCAACTCCCCCTTGTATTACCCTGTTGGTTACAGTGAAGGGCATGAAAGACTATATCCAAATTCACTTACATGTTCTGATTCCTGTGCCAACTTGCTCGCAGTTCTGCTATGTACATATTGCATTGCACTTAATCATTTTTGTAAACAATAGATTGTGTTTAGTTTTGTCAAATGCCGAGATGCATCCGAAAACACTGAGGTGCTTATTGTTTGCATAACATGATGCAATATTTTTTAGTAAAAATACACACATGTCAGTCCCATGATGAGGGTCAATGCTAAACTGGTTGTTAGTGGTGGTAAAACGGTGAAATGAAAGATAAAATTTAATGCTCAAACAATTTGGAGGTAGATGTTGCTAGAAAAAGAGCTCTGTAATGACCAGCATCACTTACGTCACCATTCCTATTTATGCAAATACGCACAGTAATAGTTTTCATGCAATTGTACTTGTATCATTTATTTACATGCACAAATGCATTTGTTGCGTACTTTTGCAGTGTAGCCTGTACGTGTCTGCTTATGAACCTGCTTTGTTTGCAATTAACAATATAGCAAAGCCTAGATCATATTGAAGATGGAAAGTTCATCAAGCTCAGAACTTGATACTGTGTTGGACGAAGTTAGAATATACTAAACTTCATCAGAAGTAGACGGCATGTCTATTTAAGTCTATTTTCCAAACTTTGTGAAAAAATAGACAGAAACCGTGAATGTTTTACTACATACTGAAGCAAGGTGTCTGTTAACATAGAAAGACATTACCCCGAGTGTGTGAACTGAAGAAAGAAATTTTAACTTTTTTCAAGCTTCAAGGAATCGAGGAGTTTGTGAATTGCTTTGCGATCATGGTTGATTTGCGTGCTTCGTGGATATCTTTAACCATATGAACAAGGTGAATTCCATTATGCAAGGCAAAATTGCAAATCTCTTATCTTCAGCTGATAAAGTGAGATTAACAAAAATAATTGAAAGTATGAAGACCAAAAGAGAAAACTGGAACAGATACCATGTTTTCTCATTTCTCAGAAAAAGCAATCGTCACGTTGGTTGCCCAGCATCTTGGTTCTTTGGAGAAAAAGATTGAATTTAATTTCCATGGTTGTGCACGGAAATCCATTTTTACCACAAAATTCACCTGGTATTCTCAACCGTAGAGAGAGAGATAACTGACCTTCATAATGACGTTACAAAGGCACTACGAAGTTAATACAAGAGAAAATACCTCTCGGTGAGTTTTGGATAAGAACTCCAAATGAATATCCTTGCATTGGCCTAAAAGCAGTGGTGGTTTTGGTACAATTTTCCGTACCATACCTGTGTGAAAGTGGGTTTCCGTTCTTACGAACATCAAAACTAAAAAAAGGAGAAAGACTACTTTAGGTTGAAGAAGAAATGAGAGTGGCGCTGCCAAATGTTCTCCTAATATAGAGGATTTGCGTACAAGACCAAGCGCAAATTTCAAACCGAAATTTGAATAAATCTAGATCATAAATAGAATGCTGTGCCCAACTTTTGTACCGCTAATTTGTCTTTTTTGAGATATATTCCCAATGTAGTATGGGAGCAGTATCGTCTCCAATTAAATGTTCAATGCAAATTCAACTTTCGGTACCGTACTTATCTCATAGTTAGGGTGCCATATGCCTAGACAGGTTGGTAATTAATGCTCTAGGCGTATAAAATACAAAAGTAATGTTTAGTGAAACAAACTTTATTCATAAAAATTGGATTAAGGAATTAAAACGTATGTGGGTTTTATAAAAGCTTTCACAAATTTTCCATACTCGTGACACGCCACACAAAGATCTTTGCACAAATGCTTCCCGAACTTTCTCGGCTATCTCGTCCGATATTGATGGTTGTCCACATCCTTTGGCCCGATACAAACAACCTTACTCTTTAAGCTTTTTGTTCCATTTCCAAATCTGTACTGCATCCGGTGCTACTTTATGGAATTCTCTTACAGATGTACACTGTGGGCTACAGTATTGTTGGACTGCGTTTGCGCATGCCTTTTGTATCTAAGTGATTGCCATTTCTATGCCTGACAAGAGAAACACATAAAATGTAAAATTCTGAGCTGTTTCTACGCATGTTGTTATAGTTTGAGGTCAGTCGAAAAAACTGGGTAAGTTAATAGATTGTATGATGATAACAATTTTTTTTAAAACACCCTGTATTTGAGGACCGCACTGCAGGCATTGTGCAACAGTTATAATAGAATTCGCCAGCAAACTGAACACAGCCATCGTATTGGTGCCGCACTCCGCATTGGGCACTTGCATGCAGCATCGTCGTACCGCTGTAGTCATCCTGGCCTTTGGTTAGCTCAGTAAGCTTCTTGATGAATTAACGTTGTCGTATTTGGCAGCCAATCAAGGAAATCACAAAAGCCGTGAGAGGTTTAGAAAAGAAGCTATCCACGAAAATATTTGTGCATACTGACGCAGCCCAAACCATCGGAAAAGTACCAGTTGACGTAGATAAATTGGATGTAGACTTCCTAACCATCGTTGGGCACAAGGTATGAATAGATGTTGGCTTGAGGAAAAGGTGTAAACCGTACTGGTTTCTGTGCTTTCTTCGTTAAAATTGAGTTAGCACGGCACTGTCTATTTCTACACACATATTTTCAATCTCTTGTCATAGTTTTACGGGCCGAGAATTGGAGCGTTATACGTCAAAAACCTGATGGGACATCCCGAATATTACCGGCCGTTTATGCGCGGGGGAGGACAGGAGCGTGGGTGGAGAGCGGGAACGGAAAACACGCCGATGATTGCTGGACTTGGAGCTGCAGCTAAACTGGTTTTAACTGACACGACTGGAATAAATAACATGCGAGATACCCGCAACTACTTACGATTGAAGTTGCTGGTAAGGAGCGTGTTTTATTCCCACATCTGCAATTGCTATGCTGTCAAAATTGCTTCAAAGTTTTGACTGCGTTGTTGTAGTTGCTTAGAAAAAGTGTATTCAAACAAATTGGAAGCGTTCGAAAGTCAAAGGGCATTACCAATGTTTTGCATATCTCGTGTGACAGAGTGAATGTAAATGTAACCGAAGCGAAACGTGGGAAACGTTCTTTGGACGTTAATACCCCAAGATCCGCGCTCGTTCGCGAAATATTCAGAGTCGGAACCTTACCTGGAACTTTTTTTTATTGCGACCTTTTACAGTTGAGTATTTAGACAGGCAGTCCTTGTTATATAAGAAGCTGAAAATACAAGGGACGGTGGGATTTAATTTCACCGAGCCATCTTCAGACCTCTCGTACAAGCTTCCGCTTGCCTGCTGATTTGTGTTAAGTCAGTCTTCATGTTCGATTCATGGTTTGTTATTATAAAAACTACTTATAGGTTGCCCACCATTTGTTGAACCTATGTTCTTATCGTCGGTTTATCTTAGGAAGCTTTTGGTGAAGACAGGATTCGATTCAACTGCCAATCCAGCAACCAGCTCCCAAACACTCTGAACGTGTCCTTCATTGGAAAAGGCTTAGAAGGTACGGCTTGGCTATTAAGTTTTCATAATTTAATGTGACGCTTTTAAGCAAAGCTGCCGACAACTTGCATGTAAACTTGATCGCTTCTTTTTCTAACAATATTTGATCGTTGTCTAAACTTGTCTCTTTTCGGTACGGAAGCATGTGGTTTCGTACTGTCGGTGTGTTTATAATTGCTGTTTAAATTTTTGACTTCATAGAAATGCCAGGTTAGGGTCCTTTACCCTCCAAAGCAGAAGTCAAAAACTTGTTACGTAGCCGCGTCAAGCTCTGCTGGTAATCCTGATAATGTTCCACGAAGTCAAAAAAGTTGAAGACTCAACAAAGACAATCATCATCGACTCAACGCACGTAATCAAGATTACGAACAGACTCTGACGCGGCTGCGTGACAACGTTTTTTGTTGTGTGAGCGACTTTCCTGGTGTTTTAATACAAAACCGCTCAGTTTGTCAAGTTTCCTAACTATTCATTTTCATATCCGCTTTTCCTTTGGGGAGGGTTGCAGGGGCAGCAGCCCTAGGACTCGAAATACCTCACGGCCAACAGCAATCTCAGATAGTTCTGCTGCCTCCACACCAAGAGGGGACGAAGCAAAGTCGGAGATGTAGCCACTAACCAATCACAGATCGCGCGAAGCTCTGATCTAACGCAGACGTCTCCGCCGAAATACCAGGTTCTTTTCCTTGTGGGAAATGCGACCTGCGTGGAATTCGAAAAATTGAAAAACGTGGTAATGACAACCAACGCAATCCATAACAGTGTCGGGTCCGCCCCGCTGCAGCGGGAACTTGATTACAAAAGTACGGTATCTATATGGCCATAAGTGAAAGTACCCAGCTCAATACGTGCGACAACATGGTAATAAATTTTGAACTCCATGTAATGGTCATCGAGCAATCTGGAATAAATTTGATTGCTCCTAAAATTCAGAACGTGCGGCTTTAAAGCATTACGTTGAACGCATTTATTAAAGCATTACGTTGAACGTTCAGCCGCATTAAATAAACAGCCAGAACTCTCTGATTGCTATTCCGCAAACTTCCTTGGTGAATCGCTTCACTTGCTCGACTTACATGAAGATTTTTAGCTAAATAAGATGAAAGTAGTGTTAATATTTGCAAGATGATTGTCTCTGCATTAAGTAATTTTCTGTTTTATCGTTTACTAAGGTCTTATTCATTGTTTATTTTCTTATTACTAGCAATTTTGCTTCGCTTTGATTTAACACAGTTTTACCAGTTTCACAAGTTTAAGCTTTAATCTTCCTGATCTACTTCCCTGTGCACTGATAGCACCACTTTTCTGATCACTTCGCGTCACGTGACTTCACGGCTGGATGCCACCACCGCTTTTTCACAGAAAGGTCTCTCAGCTTCATTTTTACTTTACGCAGGATCGTTATGCCGATACTTGCGATATCCTTCGAACAATCTTAGTTGTCGGATTTTTTGTATACTTACAGTAGGCAGACTCAAATTCCGTTTTCAAACTGTAAGACCGCATCTGAATTCCATAAACGTAAGTTTTTAAAAATCATTCGTCTTAAATCGAAATAGACCAAAACTGAATATTGGCCAATACTGTTTTCCTGTGGGCAGAGGAGTACAAGAAGGGGGCCTTATCACTGCGAAGTCGTTGAAGATCAGGGCAACGTTTGTGATTATTCGGGACAAACTAAAAAACTAGCATTGTGAAAGATCTACGGGAATGGCAGTTTGTTTGCTCTGTGGTTTATTTTATGGAAAATTTTGGCTATTATAAGACAATTCACACCTTTTTAGTCCGAAAAACCCCGGTCACAGCCGGTATTATAAATAGGGTAGTTATAGTTACAAAGTTTAGGATCGAACCCCCACCCTTGGAAAAAGCTGCCCCGTAGGCCTATTTTATGCCTGCAGGTTAAACACAAACAGAACAGTCTCTTTATGCATCGTGCTTTTTGTAACAAACGACTTCTTACGAAATCTCTTTCAGAAAAAAACGCTAAGCTCTTCGTGTTTTTAGAAGGCTGGAAATTTAAGGGCAGGTCACGGGATTAGCTATTTGCCGACGCAAGCAAACTTAGGCGGCTTTACACAGAATGCGGTTACGGCTCACGATCCGGCTTAAGGCCAACGGCAGACTTCACACAAGCTCCGTTGACCGTATCCGGGTGAATTTTCTCGGTTTCGACCGGCTTCCGGCTTACTTAAAATTGTTTTAAGTAAGCCGGTGGTGGTGTTCTTGCTGCATGTGGGAAGACTGCCGTTGGCCATAAGCCGGATCGTAAGCCGTAACCGGATTCTGTGTGAAGCCGCCTTTAATCGAACTTTGCGAAAAGCGAGATCGTGAGAATTGATTACATTGGTCGGAATCTGCTGCAACCAGCTTCTTACCGCCACACACGTTGGTTACATGTTCAAAACTACAAAGTGCTGAACGCTTTGTAATGGACTTGCGATGTTATCGGACGCGTGTACTTCTCAGTGACGGCACAATGAATATAGCTGTTACGCGGTTGCAACCTGTGCCGTAGTTTTTGCGAGGTAGCTATTCAATGTACTTTTATGTTCTGCAGTTATGCTGAAAACAGCTAAAACCCCGTGAGGTGTTTGCATTTCGCTTCGACAGGTCCGCGTGTGCGTCAAGGCCTGAATCACCAGTGGGTAAAAACACGCTGAATAAAACCGCGAGTCCTGGTGCTTCGCTGTAAAAATTTGCGAGTGTCGTATCGGTTCAAGTTATCCTTTCGCGTGATAGTTTGTTCGAAATGTACGAGACATGCCAACGTGGCTGGTCACTGCATCACCGAGGCATCGACGTGTGCACACCACATATGCGTAAGCTCTAAAATGATTTTTGTGCCAGTTTCAAGTGCTAGAGAAGATGAATTTGAAAATGTAGAAACGTTTGCATTGATTTTTTGTAAATCACTCTTTCAAGTGGGATTTTCGTTTTGAGCTCATGAAAAGATGTCTATTTTTCAGACGTTTTCACTTTTTTAATAATCACTTAAGCAGCTAGTGTACTGTATGCGTGTAATCCGACCACGGTGTTTGTGGTTGAGTTGCCAGCAGGATTTCAGTGTAGTATGGTGAACAAGATAGGTTGTGTCCAACAAATCAATGACAATAGTACCACAGGGCAGAAAGGAATGTACGTAAACCAGGCAATGTGTATGTATGTTGCTAATTTCGTATTCAGTGCGACTTCTGCCTAAACGAAGACGAGAATGCAGAAGTCTGAACTTGCCCACTCAGAAATTTACGACCGATGTGTTCCTGCAATTTTATTTTACAGGTTACAAGGTTCTGGAAAACGTGAGAACTTTCGCGTGCAGCACGGGTGCGGCGTGCCACTCGGATACATGTCAACCGTCACAAGTTTTATTGAATTTCCACGTCGCTCCAGACGTTGCGAAGAATGCAATCCGCTTTTCGACCGGGCGACACACAACTTGTCAAGAGATCGATCACGTGGTGGATGAACTTGAGCGCGTTTTGCAGCAGTTACTGTAATTCTATGTGCATTTACTGATCGATGTCACAACATCCTGTTTTTTAGATTAAGTGCAATTAAAATACCATTATTCATTTTACTATTCGTCTGACTGGTATTGAGAGCTATTAATGCCTTTGTGATTTGAGGTTCTAAACAAACGTGACTCATGCAGGACCACCCCCACATGTGGGTTCCGCGAAATATCGCTAAGACTGAAAAAGTCAATTTTTAGGAAAAGCAGAAGTGGTGAAATTTCTGTTCCATAAAGTTAGTAGAGCGTTATAGGCTTGTGGTAAGCCTTGGTCAGGACCACCCCATAGGGTCGTAGATTTTTCAGAGATATAAATTTAACACACATTTTTAAACAATGGGATTATCACACGCCCTTCCAAGGCATTACGCTTCGAATAAAGTGTGTGAATGGCCTATGCTTTTTGTTTGATAACGCACAATAGGGTGACCATGGTATTGATCTTTCAAATCGAGATGGCATCTGGAATCAAAACAAGGTCTTCAAATTTGCATAAACTTTTTTGAAGTTCGCAAATCCCGAAGCAAGGTTAGCGAAGTTTCTTTCCCGGTTTTCCAGCAATGCAAGCAGGTCTCATTTTTCGGGACCAATTGGAACACAACACCAAAGAAAGAAGGTCCTGTGACAATCAAGCCGGGAGGCATTGAGCACTACAGCCCCACTAATAAGAATTTTTTCGTCATATGTTTGAAAAACGTGCTTTGATATAATTTAACTGACAAGAGCTGCCCATGTGTCCTGGCACGTCTGCTGGCGCATTAAAATACTAGATGTTTCTTGTCTGGGACCGGACGTACGTTAGGACCGAATCGGCGACCCAAAACCCGTTTCGGCGTTAAAGTAGGTGAACACCCATTACTTTTTTTTAACCAGGGCTGTGGAGCCGGAGCCCAAGCAATTTTGGATGGTGGAGCCGGAGCTTGAAATTTGGGTTCCAGTGTCACAGACAATTTGTGGGACAAGCGAGTTGCACAAATAATCGTTCTGGAGCTGGTGTCAAGCAAAATTTTTGACCTGTTATTGTTTCTCATTTATGTTACTACCACGCAGGAATTTCTTAAGGGGGGGCTGAAATTTTGAAAAAAATATTTTGCTCTCACTAAAGTACAGGCTACCTTAATTACTATAACATTTATGTCGTATATGCTATTTCAATTTTAACACAACACTTTTCTTGACCAGGTCCAGCCGCGACGTCTATTTTTCATTGCCCGTTTTCCCCCATTACCGTGATTTTGTTAATCTGTTAAACTACGATGCGATGTAGTGTGGCACTTTGCAAAATTTTGACATTGTTTATGGAAGTTTGTAACATGCTCAGTATCCTGAGATATTGTTTTTAAAAGCACTCTTATGTTATAT